>OJUL01000112.1_pt1 | contig 41745 bp, 40 predicted proteins | sample 1601491 | NCBI WGS metagenome assembly OJUL01 (sample SAMN04436862, study PRJEB24849) | human gut metagenome | biome: human gut; feature: NICU; material: stool | host: Homo sapiens | place: USA: Saint Louis, MO | collected 2011-11-09 | reverse complement strand
TTCTAAGAGACTTCCCAACCGCTTGATTAAGAAGTCTTTTAGAGCATACAACACCGCTGGCGAGCTTGTATTTCTTATACTGCCTCACGGCGAAGTGCTGGGGGCTGCGGCGTTCCAGCCCGTCAAACATATAGTCCACCGCGTTTTTGAAGGTTTCGTCATCCTCCCGGACTTCCATGCTGTTTATCATTTCCACCAGCGTATTCATGTTGCGTTCTTCCTCCGGCCCCTCAAAGACGATGTAGGACACAAGGGCGCAGTACAAGAGGGTTTCTGCTTTTGTCCAGAACTCGTCGCCCTCCTTGCCGTCGCCTTTGGTGTTGGCAATCAGGGCGGTAACAAATTTCAAAACATCGCTTTCTGTCTTGATATAGGCCAGCGGATTGTAGTGCATGGATTTTGAAAAGTCGATACTGTTGAACACCCGCACCCTGTATTTCTCCCGTTGCAGAAACCGCCCGCACTGGTCGAGAGTGCCGCCCTTCGGGTCTACCACCACATACGAGGAATGGGCTTGAAGGAGCTGCGGGGTCAACCAGAACCTTGTCTTTCCCGAGCCGGACGATCCGATGACACAGGCGTTTAGGTTCCGGGCATTGGCGGGTATCTTCGGACGGGTGTTCATGGTAAGGAACTCCGTCCCGGTCAGAATGACATTGTTCTGAAATTTAGGGTCAACAAATGGCTTTATATCTTCCTTTGTTCCAAAGCGGGCGGTGCCGTACTCCGCATCCCGCCGGAATTTTTTCGCCTGCCTGATCTTTGACTGTATCAGCAGATACATCCCAGCCGCACCGGCAAGGCCCACCAGCAGGTCAATACCTCCCAGCCCCGGCCAGTAGGTTTCAAAGGCTTTGGGGAAGGTATCAAGCATCCCCATGAGCTTTGTCCCGAAGTCTGTGTCGGGGGCGATCCGGTAGGCCGTCCCGATTTTGGAGAAAAACCAGAACACAAAGAGGTACGGCAGGTTTGGGAGCACATATTTTCTGATCTTGTCACTCAACGTCCGTCCTTCACCGCCTCTCTGGTCCGCTGCTTTTCCTTTGCCTGCGTCCTGATTTGCTCCGTGAATTTCCGAAGCTGACCGAGGATGGAAGCCTTGTCCTGCTCTTTGTTCAGCACCTTTGCGCTGTACTTCTGGAAGGCCGCCGTGATAGCGTCCGCCTGATTGGCTTTGAAAAACAGCAGGTAATGACCGGGGCTCACTTTATGGAAAGCGTAGTCCACATGGAACTCCTTCGCGATCCGGTCAAACTCCTTTGGAGCTCCCACATAGGGCATGGCACTTTTGCCGCCATAGTGGTTCATCAGCTTTTTCACGCTCTGGCGTCCCTGCGGGGTCAGCGCCTTCTGGTGGTGCTTTTGCAGCGCCCGAACCACCTTGCCAAGAGCGGCAGCCAGCACTTTTCCTGTGAGCTTCGTTGTCCTGATCGAAAGGGCAACCGTTTTTTGGTTTACTTCTTCCTGCATAAAACCTCCTTTCCGTCGGGGTCCCCGCTATCCGGGAGGCCCCCGTACAATATCGGGGAACAGAAAACCTCGGGCCAATGTGGCCCGAGGCTTACCGCTCGGCATCCCTGCCGGACGGAGCTTTCTTTTCCGGCTCCGTCTGGACTTTTTCGCCCTGTTCCCGCATGGTCTGCAAGATAGAGGGCTTCTTTTGAAGCTGGGAGGGCTTTTCGCCGGACAGCGGCTTGATACATTCCAGACGGTCAGCCGCCCGGATGGCGTTGTCCGTGAGCTGCCTCTGCCATGCGCCTACGCTGGGAGCCCAGCGAAAGCCGCTGCTTTTCAGCTCGGCCCGGGTGTCTGCGTCAGGCTTTCCATCAAAGAATACCTGCAAGCGGTTGTCCTCCCGGTTCATCTCCACACGGCCCCCGTCGAATTCCCAGCCGGAAAACTCCCGCTGTGCCTGTTTGGAAAGCTGTTCGATACGGGCCTTTACCCGGCGGATCTCCGCATTGTTGTTGGTAAGCTGGTAGCTTTCAAAGGGCCTCGGGTCGCTCCGCCAGCTTGACGCCATGCTTGCTTTCAGCTTTTCGATCTGGTCCGGCGATAGCAGCGCACAGCCATCCAGTTTGCCATGCTTGCGGTAATAGGCGTTGACCTCCTTCATAATGAGCTGGGAGCGTTCCAGCCCGTCCAGCTTCTTCTGGAGCTTTTCAATCGCTGCCGGGTCATCGGCGCTGATCCCGCCCATGCCGGTACTGCGTATCTTATCCAGAAGCCCTTGAATATACCGCCATTCCTCCATGTTGCTGTCCCGAGCCCGGTTTTGCTTTTCCTTTTTTCCCACCGGGAAATTGGCAGGTCCGGCGATCATCACAGAGGGAACCCTTGCGTCAATGACAAATCCCTGGTTCATGTTTTCGGCCAGCTTGCGAGCGTAGGTGTCTAACAGATGGTCGATCTTCTCATGGTACATGGGGTCCACCCGGGATTTCTGCTGTTCCGCTATGGCGGCGGCCTTGTCCACCATTGCCCGGTATTCCGCCGTTGCGCTCCCTTCCTTGTAGTCGGAAAAGCTGTTCATTTCCTTTGCCCGACGGGCGGCCCCTTCATTGATAGGGTAATAGTTGATGGTATGCACCTCCTTCATGCTTCGGGCCATGCTGGCCCGAAGTCTTACCGTTCTTCATGGGAAGGCCCCGCCTTGTCCTTTTTCGGAGCGGGCGGGGCTTCTTGAAACCGTTTGAGTGCAGCGAGAATGGAGTGGACAGGCTCGGCCTTTTCAGGATAGGCAAATATCCGGTGTTCCGGCGGAATGTCCTGCGGCCCGTGGTAATACTCCTTGAAGCCCTCCGGGACTGCCGACACGTACCCACCGGGAGCGAATACGCCGCCCTCGTTGATACGCACATCCCGCCCGTATGCCTCATAATCGAAGTAGTTCTGAATGTGCTCCGGTATGTCGATGGTCCCAAGCTCGTCGGCGTAAAGACGGCCCAGCCCTTCATCATCAGAAATATCCGGGTAAAAGCGGTACAGGTCAAGGTTCTGGGTCAGGTTTATCAAATCCTTCACGCTCCGTGTGTGGTTTCCCAAGACAAGAGCGGCTTCAAAGGTTTCCAGTCCGCCCTTATCCCGTACTTCCAGCAGGGCGTGGCCCAGCTCGTTCAGCTCGTCGATGTTCTCACATTCGTAGAGATGATCGTAGAGCCCCAGCACATCACTGTCAAAGCTGGTAAAGAACACTTCGCTGTACCGTTTTCCGTCTATCCCGATTTTGGCAAGGGCGGCCTGCAACTCCTGTGTCGTCATGGGGAAATGTACCGTTGTCCCTACCTCGATCCCCATCAAGGGGTACAGGGCGGTGTTGGTTATATAGGCTTCAAACATGGGCTTATTCCTCCTTTCCGGCCCGGTCAGCCAGCACCTCATAAATCCCGGCCATAATGTAATCGGCGCAAGGGAGGGCAATCGCATTTCCCAGCGCCTTGTAACGTTGCAGAGGCCGGATCTCCACGCCGTCCGCCCCGTACTTTGTCCAGCCCTCCGGCAGCCCCATCAGCCGTTCGCTTTCCGTTTCCGTCAGAAAACGGATACAGCCGCCCTCCGGGTCGCCCTCATACCAGAAGGCAAAGGGCGTTACATCACTGGCTAAAAGAGTGGGAAAAGGGTCAGTTGGTAATCCGAAGCTGTTTCGGAAGGCCGTTTCTTCCTGCCTTTTTGCCGCTCCCCGCATACGGAAGCACTGAAAGGGGTGGATGACTGGTATCTGCCACCCTGTTTCAAAAGAAGCTGTTCTATCTCCTTCGGCGGCGGCCCGCCCGCCCTCTCCGCAAGGCGGAGGAAGTGGGAGCATTGGACGGGGCTTAAATAGTATGTCTGCGGCACGTCTGCCTCCAAAATCCGCCACGACGAAAATCCGCTGCCTTCGTGCCAGCCTTCGGGAGCCTGCCCAATACTGGGCGTCCATGAGCCGCCAGCACACATCAGGCGTTCCCCCTCGCACCATTCCGGCGTTTCCCCATCTTCCCGAAGGAGGCATTGGAACTTCGGTGTCCGAGAAGGCGGATAGGACGGCTCTAAAGTCCATCCGGTCATTTGTAGAAAACGCTCCCATGACGTTTTCCCAAACAGCGATAGCTGGATATAGGTTATCAGTAGCATCCCTCATTTCCTGTATGATACGAAACGCCTGATAGAACAGGCTTGATTTTGCCCCGGCAAGGCCGGAGCGGTTGCCAATCAGAGAAAGGTTCTGACAGGGGGAACCGAAGGTAATTATATGGACAGGTGGGATTTTCCCGCCGTCCACCTTCGTAATATCCCCCAAATGCACCATGTCGGGAAAGTGCCTTTTGGTTATGGAGATGGGCGCTTTTTCAATCTCGCTGGCCCATACCGGACGGATACCGCACCGGGAAGCAGCCAGAGGGAACACGCCGATCCCGTCGAAAAGGCTTCCCAGCTTAATGTCCGGCATGGCCCGGGGTGCCGTGTCCCTTCACGGCAAGCACCCCTTCCAGTGTGGTCGCCGCAATGCCCAGCCGCCCGGCAACCGCAATATCGTTTTTTACATCCTCATCCACAGCGCTGCCGCAGACGATCAGGGTGTGGGAGCGCCGCAGCATATCCCGGCGCATATCAATCCCGGCCTTGTGTTCCTCGGGAACGCTGTCATTCAAAAACAGCGGCAGATACAAGAGCGGGCAGATCGGGGAAAAGCCCGCCTCATAAGCAAGACGGCAGTAGTGGGCCGCCAGCTCCATATCAACATCCGGCTCGCCGCTCCATGCGGCGGTCAGGTACGCTAAAGGTCGTTTCATTGGTTGAGCCTCCATTTCTGTTTTGGTTTAGGGAAAAGCAAGAGTTCGCCCAACCCCTCCGCCCCTTCCCCCGGGAAGGGGAACGGCTCTGGAGAATTTATATCCCCGTCGCTTGACCGGGAAAAAGCATAACCGGGAGAAATCCGTCAAGGGTGCCTCTGGCACCGCCTGCGGCGGCGCTGCCCTTGACTGATTTTCCCGGCTATGCTACGGAATAACTGGCGACGGGGAATAATTTATATCTCCAGAGCTTCGGGGCGCGGGGCAGAGCCCCGCAATCCTCGGGCCATGCTGACCCGAAGTTTTAGCTTACTTTTCCTGTTCGGTTTTCTTCTCCGGCTTTTCGTGTTCCTTCTGCTGACCCTTCCAGTCGTCCAGCAGCTTGATGATCTGGTCCTTCATTTCCCTCGGCGTAGTTTCCTTGCCGAAATACTTGCTCAGTTCCGCACCTGTCAAAATCACTTTGTCTACCTCCTTTTTGTCCTCCATCATAATGCCGTCGATCACATCCCCGTTGAGCAGCTTCTTTTCGTCCAACTCACGCATACGCTTTGCCTGCGCCTGTGAAGGCGAGGACTGCTGGCTGTCAATGGCGACGGCGATATAGTTCTGGTTCTTCTTGCCGATATAGGAAAGCTCCACCGCCGTAGTAAAACCCAGCTTTTTTTCATCCATCAGCTTCATCAGGTCTGGAACCAGCTCATTGAGACGGATATACCGCTGCACCTGCTTGACCGCCATCTTATTGCGCTCGGCCACGATCTCGTTGGAGCGTTTACCTGCGTCCTTCGGGTCAATCTGGCCCGAAGTGCGGGAGCCCTGGTGCTTGATGGCTTCAAGCTGCATTTTTAAGGCTTTGGCCCGCTCACTGGGGAGGATTTCTTCACGCTGGTTCAGATTGTCCTCCACCATCTGTGTGATGGCTTCATCATCTGTCAGATTTCGGACGATACAGGGCATATCCGCATATCCGGCAAGCTCACTGGCTTTCTGGCGGCGGTGGCCGGACACGATCTCATAGCCGCCATCCTCACGGGGACGGACGATAGCGGGCTGGGTCACGCCCTTGTCCTTGACGCTGGACACCATAGCCCGCATTTCTTCATCATCCCGGACTTCAAAGGGATGGTTCTTGAAGGCGTGGAGTTCGTTCAGCTTGATATAGATGATCTGCTCCTTGCCCCGGCGTGGAGCATCCTTTGGCTTTTCGGGTCCTTTCGGAGCGGGAGCGGCCTGTATCGTTGGAGCCGTTTTTTTCTCCGGTTCCTTTTTGACCGCCTTTTCCGGTTTCTGTGCGGGGGCTTTGGACTTCGGGGCTGCGGCCTTGTCCTTATCTGTTTTCGGGGGACGGCCCCGGCGCTTCGGCTGTTCCGGCTCTTTGGGTTTTTCCTCCGCTTTTTTCGGAGCCTCCGGCTGCTTTTCCGGTTTTTCCGTTTTTGCCGGGGCAGGCTTTTCCCCGCTGGGAGCTGCCGCCCGTTCCTCGACCTTCTTTTCCTTCATAATTTCAGCGAAGTTATAGACGGAAACCTGCGGGTTCTTTACCTCCGGTTCCGTCTTTTTTTCCGGCTCCGGAGAAACGGAAACCTTCTCCGGCTCTTTTGGGGGAGCGGGAGGCGTTTCCTTGCCCGGCCCGCTATCCGTTACCGGCTGTTCCGGCGTTTTTGTGGTTTTATCATCTGCCATAAGCATTTACCTCCTGTTTTTTGGCATGAAAAAAGAGGCTCAACTTTTCAGTCAAGCCCCCGTGGGAAGTTCCTCCTTTCTCCGCCATGATACAAAAATACCGCCCGTAGTCTCGTTTGGGCGGTACTTTGTGTAAGATTGGCAGTCCATTATTAAGTTTTTTATTATGTTCCCTTTGTACACCGTTGCAAGGAACCTTTCATAGACAGGAACAAAGGCATCTTCATCCCACACCTGCTCCGTCAGCGCCGCTGCAAAGAAAAATACTTTATGCCACTCTTCACACAGTTCCCGGGCCTGAAAGGCTTTTCCATACGCATACACCGGGTTACTGGTAATGCGGTCTATCTCAGACACGGTAAACAGGCCTGCATCCGATACTCCAATCCGCTCTCTGAGATATGGTATTTCTTTATGCAGATAAAGCTTCATTCCGCCTTCGATGAGCAGATACCACCCTTCCTCCTCCGAATCATGAAGTGCTCCGATAATCTTTCTTCCTTCCAGATCACTCAATTCAAAGGTCTGTACCATTATCTGTTTTCCAAATAAAAACGGTTTCTCAACATTCCTCCACACGGCCACCGTCTCTTCAATCCACAGGTGTCTGTCATCCTCCTGATCTGTCCCTCCCCAGAGACAATACATCTCGAAGCCCTCCATACCCATGCGGCAGCTTCTGGGAAACAGCATGTTCCTTTCCTGAAAAATATATTCCTGTATCAGTCTGTTAAAATCCGCCTCCAGCCGATCCGTCCGGATCCCTTTCCCTTCTCTCCCGGGTTCCCCGCAAATTTCTAAAACTCGCTCTTTGATTTGCCCTTCAACGAAGGCTTCTATCCCATCCACCTTTTCAGACAGTCCCAGAACGCAGAAAATCTCCAAATCCACTTTATCATAAATTTCAGCCCTCAATTCACTTACCTTCTCATAAAAATCCAACGACCTTTGATAGCTGTCTGTCCAATGAATACCGATTGCGCCGTCTTCACTCACTTCACCGGCCAAATATAAAAAAAGCATTCCTGCACTGCTGATCATCTGTTTGTCCATTCTTCTTCCTCCTGGTATCATGCCTTCTTTTCTGGCATCCTTCCTTCTTACATCCTGAAAAAATTATAACACCACCTGTACCTCCCGGTAAATATCCCGCCTCTGCCATCCCTCTTCACTTTTCTTCTCTCACCTTGCAATTCCGCCTCATTTGGTATATGATTAGTCTCAGACTATCAGATACAGGGAGGACTGTTTATGTACAGTTTTAACAATGACTACAGCGAAGGCGCTCATCCGAAGATTTTAGAAGCCATGATGAACTGCAATTTAGTGCAGAACGGCGGATACGGCCTCGATACCCACTGTGAAAATGCACGCCGGTTAATAAAAGAAGAGATTGGACGAAGCGACGTGGATGTCCATTTTATCACCGGCGGAACCCAGACAAATTTAATTACCATCGCGGCTGCTCTTCGTCCATGGCAGGCTGTTATCGCTACAGATAAGGGGCATATCAATGTCCACGAAACAGGAGCCATAGAGGCCACCGGCCACAAAGTTCTGGCCATACCATCCAAAGACGGAAAGCTGACGCCTGCGGATATTTTAAAGGCTCTGGAGGCTCATACTGATGAGCACATGGTTCAGCCTAAAATGGTCTATATCTCCAATTCCACGGAGATCGGTACCCAGTATTCCAAGGCCGATTTAGAGGCCCTGCATCATATTTGCCGTCAGAAAGACCTCTTCCTTTTCCTGGACGGAGCCCGCATGGGAGCCGCGCTCACGAGTCCGGTCAACGATGTAACTCTTCGTGATATCGCGGAGTTAGTGGATGTCTTTTACATCGGCGGCACGAAGGCCGGCGCCCTGTTCGGAGAGGCACTCATCATCTGCAGAGATGAATTAAAACCGGATTACCGCTTTATGATCAAGCAGCGCGGCGCCATGATGGCAAAGGGATGGCTTCTGGGAATCCAGTTTGAAGAGCTGTTTCAGAACCATTTATTCTACGATATGGCGGCACATTCCAACGAGATGGCAGCCATCTTAAGAAAAGGGATCGAGGAGTGCGGCTACTCCTTCCTTTCAGACTCCATGACCAACCAGCTGTTCCCGATTCTTCCGGACGCGGTCATTAACACTTTAAGCAATGACTTTCTCTTTTCGATTCAGGAGCGCGGTACCAACGGATCCAGTGCGATCCGTCTCGTAACCTCCTGGGCCACGAAAGAAGACGCCTGCCGCGCCTTCGTCGCCGCCCTTCAAACCTGCAAGGCTACGCTGCAGGATTAAACTGCAGAATTAAATAACGGTATCTAAGGATTGATATGATATGAAACGGCGTATTTTCGTCATCTTAAAATGGGTTCTGCTGCTCTATCTGATTTATCTGGCGGCAGGCGCACTGCTTCCCTTCGTACATACAAAGAAAACGGGAGAAGCATTTAAAAACAATTTTAAACCGGCCTCTTTCTATTCAGAGACCAAGAGTGTAGACCGGGCACGTGTCGTAGAAACCAGTATGGATGCCCTGGAGAGCCGCGTTCAGATGATTCATCAGGCTGAGAACCGCATCGTACTCTCTACCTTTGACATCCGGGATGGTTCCAGCTGCCGGGATATCTTCTCTTCCCTGCTGGAGGCTGCGGACCGCGGGGTAAAAGTCCAGATTCTGGTGGACGGACTGTACGGTACCCTTCATATGGAGGGCAATCCAATCTTCTATGCGGCGGGAACCAATCCAAACATAGAGATAAAATTCTACAATATTCCCAATCCGCTGAAGCCCTGGACCATCAACGGGCGCATGCATGACAAATATCTGCTAGTAGACGATAAGCTCCTGCTGCTGGGCGGCCGCAATACCTTCGACTACTTTCTGGGCGAGTATAACTTACGCAACTTAAGCTATGACCGCGACGTACTTATTTATAATACGAAGCACGGACAGGAGGAGGCATGGCCCTCCAGTGTTCTGTCAGAAGCAGACGCATATTTCGAGGCGATGTGGCAGTCTAAATACTGTAAAACTGTGTTTGATTCCCCCTCCGCCTCCATGAAGAAGAAGCTGCCCGCTGCAAGGACGGAACTGGCGGAATATTACCACTCCCTGAAAGAAGCCATGCCGGAGCTCACACGGTCCGGCCATGACTACATTCCGGAAACCGTAGCGATCAACAAGGCCACCCTGATCTCCAACCCCACCCATATCCTCGCCAAAGAGCCCTGGGTCTGGTATCAGGTCCAGTACCTGATGGCACATGCAGAAAAGCAGGCTTATATTCATACGCCATACGCCGTTTTCAGCAAAGATATGTATGAGGGCATGAAGGAAGCCGCAGATCATGTTCCGGAGGTTACCATGCTTTTAAATGCCACATCTGTAGGCGATAATTTTATGGCCTCCTCCGATTATACGAGGAACAGGGGGAAAATCCTGGACACAGGCGTTTCCCTTCGCGAATACTTTGGAGATCACTCTTCCCACGGAAAATCGATCCTGATCGACGACCGCCTCTCCATCGTTGGATCCTATAACCTGGATATGAGAAGCACCTATGTGGATACCGAGACCATGCTGGTCATCGACGGCGAAGAATTCAACCGCCAGCTCAAAGCATGTATCGACACGCTGGAAGACGATTCCCTGGCAGTTCAAAAGGATGGCACCTACGTCACAGATCCTGAGGTTCCGGTAATTCCGGTACCTTCCAAGAAGAAGGTGATCTTTGCCGTCACCTCCCGCCTCTTTCAGCTGTTTCGTTATCTGATTTAACATGCACATGCGGCCCGGCGTATTCACGCCGGGCCGCACTCATTATTGATTCAGCGCTTTCAGCGCCGCTTCAATCTGGTTATCTTCCTTTACATCTACTGTAATCTGATTCCTCAGTTCTTCCTTCAGTTCCACTTCCACATCCGGTTCAATTCCCTTACCGTGCAAATCAAAGCCTGACGGTGTATAATAATGAGCCGTAGTCATTTTGATGGCAGTTCCATTGTCCAGAGGGATCAGGTTCTGAACGATTCCCTTGCCAAATGTTTTCGTTCCCACAATCGTCGCCCTGCCGTAATCCTTCATGGCTCCGGTAAATACCTCAGAGGCGCTGGCGGACTCTCCGTTGACCAGAACAGCCATGGGAATATCGAGAGAATGACCGTCAGATGCGTATTCCTGCTCTCCCTTGCCGTTCTTATCGGCCATATACACCAGAAGCGTCGCTTCCGGATTGGTGCGCACCAGATCCTTATCTCCCTCGATGGTTAAATCGTCCGGCAGAATATAATCCAGCATATCCACCACTGTGCCCAATACGCCGCCCGGGTTATTTCTTAAATCAACCACAAGCTTCTTCATACCCTGTTTTTCCAGATCATCGACCGCTGCTTTAAACTGATCCGCCGTTACCACATCGAACTGGCTTACCGCAATATATCCCACACTGTCTTCCATCATCTGGTATTCCACGGTCTGCACCGTTACATTGCGGCGTTCCATCTTCAAATCGACGTATTCGCCCTCATCCTGGCGGAAAACGGTGAGCTCCACTTCGGAGCCGTCCTTTCCCTTGATGTAGTCCTTTACCAGAATGTCCATATCCATTCCTGTAACTTCCATGTCGCCGACCTTATAGAGGATGTCTCCCGGCCTCATGCCCGCTTCTGCGGCGGGAGTATCCTTAAACACCTTGATCACCGTAATGAGACCGGTGCCTCTATTCTGGCTGATCATGACGCCAATTCCATGATACTCGCCTTCCGTGTCCTCATTCAGCTTCTGGTACTCCTCAGCCGTATAGTATGTCGTATACGGATCATTTAAACCGAACATCATGCCCTTGTAGATCCAGTCCTCCACCTGAGTCGTGTCCTCATCGAAGAGGTAGTATTTGTCTATAATCTGCTGCAGCGTCGTAATCTTCTTTGTGATCCGGTTTACATCCAGCGATCCATTCTGATTTTCCGCCTGGTTGGATTCAGCAGCCTGCTGCGGCCCGTCAATCGCGGTTCTCCCGATCAGAAAGATTCCAAGGGACATGCCCACGATGATCAAACCTGCAAAAGCTGTCAGAAGTGCGCCGACAAGGGCGCCTTTCCAAAATTTATTTTTGTTTTCCAATGTTATTCTCCTTGTCTTTCGGGTTATGGACTTACATAGTTTATGGGATTCACATAACTTCCATTCACCCGGATTCCAAAATGAAGGTGGGGGCCGGTAGAATAACCTGTAGAGCCCACCTTAGCAATTACCTGCCCCTGCGTCACCTCCTGCCCTGCAGAAACGAGTAGTTCCGAGCAGTGCATGTATACGGTGGAGACGCCTCCTCCATGATTAATCATGATATAGTTGCCGGCAGAATAACTATATGTAGATATGGTTACGGTACCAGAAGCTGCTGCCAGAATGCTGCTGCCCGTGGATGCGCCGATATCGACCCCCTGATGGCTGGACGACGCGCCTTCCGTCGGAGATTCCCGGTCTCCGAACGAAGAGGTGATCCTGCTGCTGGAGGGACATGGCCATATGAAGTTAATATTCCCAATACTGACCGTATTATACTTCTGCCCTGCCGCTAACGCAGCCTTCTTCGCTTCCTCTTCTTTTCGCCTGATTTCAGCCTCAATAGCCTTTATTTTATCTTCCTGTGCAGCGATGTCTTTTTCCAGTTCTGAGAGACTTCCCGCGCTGGCTGCAATTTTACTGTTATAAGAATTCAGTTCCGCCGTCTTTTCATTCATCAGACGTTCGGCATCCTTCTGCTTTTCTTCCGTATTAGTCTTAAGTATTACCAGTTCCTCATGCTCTGCCTTTAAGTCCGCCTCTCTGGCAGCCACCTCGTCACTGGCTGCTTCATACTGATCCAGCATTTTTCTATCATATGCCGCAATCTGACTGATATATTCCGCACGATTAAAAAGCTGGGTGAGATCGGCCGACTTAAACAACAAGTCTAAATAACTGGTCTCACCCTTTTCATACATATATTGGATTCTAAGCTTCATGCTTTCATACTGACGCCGCTCTGTTTCCCTCGAAGCGGCCAGTTCTGCTTCGGCCTGCGCGATCTCGGCTTCCTTCGCCGCAACACGGGAGTTCAAAGCAGTTACCTGCTTATTTAAGGAATTCAGCTCTGCATCCAGTTGATTCACGTAGGATACGGTATCAGATTTCAGCGCCTCCAGTTTTTCAAGCGTCTTCTCGATCTCTTTCTTTTCGTTTTCCAGATTCGATTTGCTTTCTCTGGCCGCATCCATATCAGTCTTTGTACCATAGGAAGGAAATATACAGGATACGGTAAGTACTGCGGTCACTATGGCCGCTCCCATCCGTTTTCTGTATCTCATATACAGTTCCCCTTATACCTTTAAATGTTTACGAATTGTAAAGAAACTTACAAAAAATCCGATTCCAACGCCCAGTGCCATCGCAGTTCCCGCCATATACGGGAAAATCTGCTCCACCGGCAGAAACTGGAACAGGCCGGACAGGATGCTGAATTTCTCCACCACATATCCCACCGCATTCCGGTACAGGTAAAAGATGGCCGCGAGAGGAATCACTGCTCCAAAGATTCCCAAAAGCACACCTTCTACCACGAACGGCGCACGAATCATATAATTCGTAGCTCCGATTAATTTCATAATTTCGTTCTCATGCTTGCGGAATGCAGCCGCAACCGAGATCGTATTGCTGATCAGGAATATGGCAACTGCCAGAAGTACACCGATTATCATTACAGACAGCACGCCAATCACCTTATTGATGCTGGTGATGCCTTCCGCCGCGGTGCTGGAATAGTTCACCCTTCTGACGATATCCTGGCTCTTCAGCCAGGTGACAAATTCTTCCTGATTCTCTAAGTCATTCAGGAAAATATCATAAGAAGAAGAATTGGCAAGCGGATTATCGTCGCGGAACCCTTCCGCCAGATCCATCTTATCCTCTCCGAAATAATCGACCTTCATCTCTTCCCAGGCTTCCTCAGACGAGGTGAATTTAATCTCCTTCACTTCCGGTCTCGCTTTCAGCGTCTCGCCGAACTTGGCAATCGTCTCATCCGTTGTACCTTCATTAAAAAATACGGTGATTCCCACCGTGCTTTCCGTATTCTTAACCACGTACTGTACGTTCACTACGATGGAAAAGAACAGGCAAAACAAAAAAATACACGCAGAAATCGTCGCGATCGAAGCAAGCGAAAACAGAATATTTCTGCATATATTATTTACGCCCTGTTTCAGGCAATACCAAAATGTACTAATCCTCATGTGTATATCCGCCCTTTTTCTCGTCGCTCACGATGGTCCCGCGATCCATGGTAATCACCCGTTTCTTCATGCGGTCTACGATTTCATGGCTGTGGGTGACTACGATTACCGTGGTTCCTCTCCTGTTGATCTCATCTAACAGCTTCATGATTTCCATGGAGTTATGGCCATCTAAATTGCCCGTAGGCTCGTCGGCTAAAAGTATCTCCGGGCGGTTAATCAGTGCCCTGGCTATCGCAACACGCTGCTGTTCGCCTCCTGACAGCTGCTGCGGATAAAATTTGTATTTTGAAGAAAGTCCCACCATTGTCAGCATGGTTGGTACCGATTCCCTGATGCTCCTGGCGGAAGCGCCGATGACACGCTGCGCAAATGCCACATTCTCGTATACATTGCGGTCCTTTAACAGCCGGAAGTCCTGGAAAATCATTCCCAGCCTCCTGCGGTACTTGGGAATGTAGCGCCTGGGCATCTTCCCGAGGTTCATATCGTTCACGATTATCTTGCCGGAGGTCGGTTCCACCTCTTTTAACAAAAGCTTTAAAAGCGTTGATTTACCAGAACCGCTCCGTCCAATGATGAAAACGAACTCTCCGTCCTCAACCGTTATGTTGATGTTACGCAAAGCCTTGTTTCCGGTTTCGTATGTTTTATTTACATTCCACAGTTCGATCATCTTTTTCCTCTGAAGTCTTGTTTCATTCCTTTATCTCGTTCCGCTCCTTTGCAGTACCGGCCATGCTCCGCTTCGCTCTACGAAAAGAGCCAGGAAAGAATCTGATTTTGTGCCTGCACAGCGCAGATTCTTTCCTGTCTCTTCCCCCAATGCTTAAGCTGCGCACACAGCCGCGCTGCTTTTTCTCTTTAGTAGTCCTGGTTCTCCATATATTTCATATACTTCACAACCATAAGCGCAATCTTGAATGTGATCGCATCCTCAAATACCCTCAGATCAAGCCCTGTGCTCTTCTGCAGCTTATCCAGTCTGTATACCAGCGTATTTCTGTGAATATAGAGCTGTCTCGATGTCTCAGAAACATTTAAGCTGTTCTCAAAGAACTTGTTGATCGTGGTAAGCGTCTCCTCGTCAAACTCGTCAGGAGATTTGCCGTCAAAGATTTCCTTGATGAACATACGGCACAGCGGAAGCGGAAGCTGATAGATCAGTCGTCCGATGCCCAGCTTGCTGTATGCAACTACATTCTTGTTGCTGTAGAAGATCTTGCCTACATCCATCGCCATCTTGGCTTCCTTGTAGGAACGGGATACTTCCTTGATCTCACCGACGATCGTACCGAAGGCCACGTGAACCTGAGTCATGGCTTCTGTGTTCAGCATGTCCAGAATGGTATTTGCCGTCTTCTCCAGTTCCTCGTATGTCTCGCCGTCCCGGACTTCCTTAACCAGGATGATGTTCTTCTCATCCACCGCGGTAACAAAATCCTTCGTTTTGGCAGCAAATAAATTGCGGACTGTCTCTAATGCGTTGACATCCTTCTCATGCTGTGTCTCAATGATGAATACGACACGCTTGATGTTTGTCTCAATGTGAAGCTTCTTGGCGCGGTTGTAGATATCCACTAAAAGCAGATTGTCCAGAAGCAGATTCTTAATAAAGTTATCCTTATCAAAACGCTCCTTGTAAGCAACCAGAAGACTCTGAATCTGGAAGGCGGCAAGCTTGCCGACCATGTATACGTCGTCACTGCCTCCCTTGGCAAGAAGAATATATTCTAACTGGTGCTCATCAAAAACCTTGAAAAACTGGTATCCCTGAATTACCTGGCTGTCAGCCGGAGAATCCACAAATGCCAGGATAGAACTCTCATAATCTTCTGCATCAGGAAATGTTGTTGCCAATACCTTTCCTTCCGTATCACATATGCATAAATCAATTCTCGTAATTCCTTTTAATCCTTCAATCGTCGTTTGAAGTATTTGATTCGAAATCATGGCACACTCTCCTTATCGTAAATTTTCCCTTATTCTATATTAATGCAAAAACTAAAAAAAAGCAAGCGAGTATAGCACTCGCCTGCTTAAATTTTCATAAAATTTAGTTTAAGATTACCAGTTCTGTATCCTTATCGAATACATGGATCTTTGTTAAGTCAAGAGCAAGCTTTACAGTATCACCAGGTCTTGCGGTTGTACGAGGATTTACTCTGGCTGTAAAGTTAGCGTCATCAACATCGAAGTATAAGTAAACTTCAGCACCTAACAGCTCGTAAACTCTGATGGTTGCATCGATGATGCTGTTCGGGGAAGATGCAAGGAATGCTTCCTCATCATGTAAATCTTCCGGACGGATACCTAAAACAACAGTCTTTCCAACATAGCCGGCACCCTCTAACTTCTTCGCTTTTCCTTCCGGAAGTGCGATGGTGTGTCCGCCGAATGTAAGAGTAACGTCGCTTCCGCTCTTAGCAACGGTTGCTTCGATTAAGTTCATCTGAGGAGCTCCGATGAATCCGGCAACGAACTTGTTGCCTGGCTTGTCGTATAAGTTCTGCGGAGAATCAACCTGCTGAACAACGCCGTCCTTCATAACTACGATTCTGGTACCAAGTGTCATAGCCTCTGTCTGGTCATGTGTAACGTAGATGATGGTTGCCTGCAGTCTCTGATGTAACTTGGAGATCTCAATACGCATCTGGCCTCTCAGCTTAGCATCCAGGTTGGATAACGGTTCGTCCATTAAGAAGACTTTAGGATTACGTACGATAGCACGTCCCATAGCAACACGCTGTCTCTGTCCACCGGATAATGCCTTCGGCTTTCTGTCTAATAAATGCTCAAGGTCAAGGATTCTTGCTGCTTCGTGAACCAGCTTGTCGATCTCGTCCTTTGGTGTCTTTCTCAGTTTCAGACCGAATGCCATGTTATCGTATACGGTCATATGCGGATACAGAGCGTAGTTCTGGAATACCATTGCGATATCTCTGTCCTTCGGCTCAACGTCGTTCATTAATTTGCCATCGATGTAAAGTTCACCGGAGGAAATATCTTCCAGACCAGCGATCATACGAAGGGTTGTGGACTTACCACATCCGGAAGGTCCTACGAAAATAACAAACTCTCTGTCTGCGATTTCCAGATTGAAATCCTTTACTGCTTCGAATCCGTTCGGATATTTCTTTGTGATGTTCTTTAATGATAAACTTGCCATCGCTTAATCCTCCTAATTTTGAATAAAAATATGTGTTTGTTCTTCTTCCCAGACCCGCGGCCCCTGGCTGCTGTCTGTTTCATTTACTGACCTAATCATACATGAACACCACTTCTTTTACCATATGGCAATTAACCAAAATCCAATTCTGCCTTTTGGCTAATTTGTATATTCAATAAAAAAAATGACTGAAACGTCAAAATATCGAAAGTTCCGGCCGGGCATTTCTGTCTAATATCTCTAACCTGTTCCGCATCCGTCCCGGATTTGGTCGGAAACGACAAAACAGCGCCGAATTTCTTCGCGCTGTCTTGTTTATATTTTCGTAAGATTTACTGTTTTCTGACCAGGACATTCAGCCACCGTGTGTCAGAATGACCAGAGCGGACATCCTCGGTTTCCCAGATCTTTACTACATCAAACCGGTCGTTGTCTTTCAGTACTTCCTCCATGGCATCCTCTGTGTAGTCACAGAAATACCGCTCTCCCCGGAAGCCCTCAAAGTCTCCCAGCTTAAAGGACATATAAAGAATTCCACTGTCTTTTAAGGCCCTTGCTATCTTTGTAAGAATGTCAGACAGTTCCTTTTCCGGAACGTGAAGCAGGGAAGCGCAGGCCCAGATTCCATCAAACACGCTGTCGAAATCCATCTCCTCAAAGGTCATATGGAGTACTTCCAGCCCTGTGTGAATCTCCGCCAGTTTACACATCTCCTCTGATGCATCCATGGCCGTCACATCGTATCCCAGTTCGTAGAAAATCAGGCTGTCCCTTCCGGAGCCGCATCCGAGGTCAAGAATCGTATCCCCTTCCTCCAGCAGATTTAAAAATTCCGTTCTAATCTCCGACATATCCTGATCCACTGTCTCTTCGAACACCTTTGCCGCATACTTATTATAATAGTCTATCGAGTCCAAAACAATCCTCCTGTTATTCCTTTCCACTCTATTAAAGTATCTCTATGGTTTTCTCGGTAATCCTTACTTTTCCATCTTTTAAGAGATGGCCAACCGCACGTTTAAATGCGTTCTTGCTCATCTGAAACTCACGCTTGATCACTTCCGGCGCCGCCTTGTCCGTAAAGGGAAGCACTCCGCCGAACTGGTCTCCGATTACGGCAAGTACCCGGGCCGAATCATCGTCCATCTGTAAATATGCCTTCTGTCTCGGGCTTAAATCCAGCTTGCCGTCCTCCCGCACCTTGGTCACCCGGGCCGACACCGTGTCGCCTTCATGATAATCGTCAAAGAGCTCCTTCTTTGGAATCAGTCCGTAGTACTTATGATCGACCGCCACGAACGCTCCAAGATTCTCATTGATCTCATAGATCGTTCCCGTCACCTGATCGTCTTTCTGATAAGGCGATTCACTGCTCATGTAGGCATAAACCCGCATGGTAGCCGCAAGTCTCTGGCTCTTATCCACATACAGCGCTACCAGAACAGATTCGCCCTGGCGTACCTTATGCGTCTGCTCACGGAACGGAAGAAGAAGATCCTTCTCCAGTCCCATGTCGAGAAAGGCTCCGATTTTGGCGACCTCCTTTACCGGAAGCATCGCTGTCTCTCCTACCGAAAGCTTCGGGATCCCTGTCGTTGCAATCAGGCGGTCCTCCGAGTCTTTATAAATAAATACGCTGATTTCATCGCCCGGCTTCGCTCCCTCCGGAACCTGTTTCTTCGGAAGCAGAACGGAAGCTTCTGAAGCTGCCCCCTCCCCCAAATATACGCCGAACTCCTTGACCCTCTGCACCGTCAGGGTCTGCACTTTTCCCAGTTCTATCATATTATATCCTCTCTCGTTTTTCCCCGCAGCCATATCACTGCATAAGCCGCTCCCTGCTCATCACAGAGAGAAACCGTGTATCCTTCATCCGTCCGGCTGACATGCGGATAAACCACATCGCCGCAGACGGCTGCCTTCTTATACTCCACCCGAAGTTCTCCGACCTCGATTTCAGCCGGAAGCACCTCCCTGGCTATCTCCACATACTGGGCATTATTCACATGATGATTCGTGTCGATGTGATGTTTGGCGATCGTCACGCACTCCGTCTCCACATAGTCTGCAGGTACCGTGATCTTCCGCGGCGCGTACTCCATCTCCAGGCGCTTCTCATCGCCTCTGCCGTATCCACGGATATTCTCTTCCTTCCCCTTCACAGGGCGGCCCAGCTCCGTATCAAACAGAAACCACACGGAATTGGCCCTCACCAGGTAATTTCCTGCCTGATCGCAGATGGTAAAATTACGGTATCCGTAAAAACCCTTAAAATCATAGGGCCATGTACCGATGACCACTTCCTCTCCCAGAGCCGGATACCGGTCAATCACAATCTGCCAGGAAGAGAGCCACCACGCCTGATGGTGTTCTGTCAGATAGGAAATCCCAAGCCCGATATCCTCCGATTGGAACGTCGAACAGTCCTGTAAGTAATTCATAATACCTGTAAGCGTCAGTTTTCCGTATTCATCCGTCTCACTGTACCGTATCCTGCTGCCAAATGTGTACATGCTGCACCTCTCATCAAAATTAAGTAACATTATAAAGCATTTTGCCTGTCTTGTCCAGAAGAAGGAACGATTCTGCTGCAGAAAAAGAAGCAGTTCCTTATGGATTCCTGCTTCTTTTCATGTTTCTGCAATTTATAAGATGACATTCTCATAAAATACTGCAAAACCCGCAGGACAGCTCCTGCGGGTTTCATCAAGACTGGGCTACAAGGATTCGAACCTTGAAATGACGGAGTCAGAGTCCGTCATTCGAACACCCATTTTTCTTGTAAAATCAATGCTTTGCCGGTTCTGTCCTCCGCTTTCGAACAAACCGTTTCGAACACTTTGTTTCTAAAATTTTCTACTGTTCGATTATATCATAAGCAGTGTTCGAACGCAATAAAAAAAGCCGTTCCCGGCTTTTATATTCTATCATACTATACTTATAATGCTTTATCCATTCTGCTAGTGGGTTCTGCTGGGCTAATTCCAAATGCCTCTACTATGTCGCCGGGTTGGTAGTATTTCATCAGATACTCCACTTTGGCGGCTTGTTTTAATTGGTCTATCTTATCGCCCATTTCTTTATCAAATTTTAAGTTCCGATACATCTCACCTGGTATCGTGCAACGGTAAAATTCAGCCGGATTACCATTCCTGTCTTTTTTAGTTCCGGAAACTCTGTTTACCTTATAGCAATAAGTAATATCAGCAATCCGACCCAGTAATTGGCTTATTGGGTCTTCGTCTGCTTCTGCTGAATCTATCATTTTTGCATACACTTGCTCTGGCGTCTTTATTGTCGTGATATGTACTTCATTCCATAACCCCAGCACGTTACTATAACGTGCTGGGAGTTCCTTTTTATATCCCTCTAATATGCCTAACAGCACTGCGTATTGTAATTGTCCTCGGAACTCATCAAGCACCAGAATAGGCTCACCTGAATAAGAATCAAATCCATTTTTATAGTCCGAGACCATATATAACTGTTCTTCACCTAACGTTTCCACCAAGTCCAGTGTAATACCCGTTTTCCCGCTTCCGCTTTCACCTATATACCAATGAACCGCCACCGACCGTTTAAAGGGCGTTTCCAATGAACGTTTATCAAAATACATGTTCTTAATCATGGTCGTGTATTTATTTTCAAAAAATCTATCGTCCATACGCCTAACCTCTTTCCATGTAAATCCATTTTCTATTGCTTCCCTAATTAACTGAACATCGGTACGGTCTCCCTGCTTCCCAATCAATTCACCCTCTTGAGCCTTGGCAAGAACAAACTCGCCCTTTTCCTCAAACTTGCCTGTCTTATTTATATATTCTTCCACTTGCGCTTTGCTTCCCTTCGTCATTTCTATATGTGCTTTACCGCCAATGAATTTTTTTACTGTATTAAAATATGCCTTATTGACATCGCACAATACAATATGCAGATGCTCCAACCCTTCCGCACTCTTACAATACAAACACGCCGCCTGTCTCGTTTTTGAAACCCACTGGGCAACAACGAAATCACATATTTCCTGCGCCGTCCATGTGGCTATATCCTCCGGCTTTGCTCCTGCCACTCCATGGGTGCGTACATTCGGGCATACAATAAACCACGAACGTGAACGCGAGCCTTTATCTGCTGGCTTTTTAGGTTTAGCCTCTGCCATGTTCCGCACCCTCCTTTATTCTGTAATCTGTTATGATGAATTTGATAAAAGCAGTTGGTGAGATTCCGCGTCTTTCGGATTCTGCTTTTATGTATTCATCAACTGAATTTGCTAATCTTATCGTATACCTTCTATAACTATTTTGCTTCATTTGAATTACCTCCATTTTTTATTCATAGCTACTATGTGAGAAATGGCGGCAACGGTTAACAAAAGTTGACATTTTATTATAAACTTTTTATAAACTTTATTAATCAACACTAAAATAGCCCATTTAATAAAAAAAGCCCTGAATCACTGGGCTAAAAATCTCATTCACTAATCCTCATAAACTCTAGGTTTCCCGAACTTTAAGCCCATAGCCCAAAAGTTGAGGGTAATACTAACCTCAACTTTTGGTGAAACGGACTTCAATATTATTATGCACGAAAAAGGAAGCCCCGAAGGGCTTCCGCCTAATCTTTTACATATTCAATCAAATCTCCAACTGAACAATCAAAATATTCACACAATTTACAAATCAATCCCGCATCTATTCTCTGAAATTCGTCTCTACAATAGCGGTTAAAATTTCCTCGTGGAATATCTAAATCTTTACAAATCGTGTTTTTGCTAATATTGCGTTCATTTAACAACTCATTAATCTTTATGTGCAAATGTGCCATACACTTCACCTCTTTTATTTAGATTTTATCAAGTAATTTATTATTTGCTAATTTACAATTTAATAACTTATGATATAATAAGTGTATATTTAATAAGCCTTATTAAACAGTAAGGCGTTGGAGGTGTATGATGGAATCTTATGATTTTTCAAGAGAAACAGACTATATCAATGAGGTGCAAACAAAAATTGACACATTATCAAAAGCAGAGGCAAAGCATGTAAGCGATTTTATTGACAGCCTCAAAGAAAAAACGATTCAAGAACAAACCGCTAAAATGCTGTCATGGTTCAGCGTAGCAATTTTGCCTTGTATTCAAGAATACGCAGAAATGACAAGTTCAAATCTTATTGTCGAATCTAATGATACCGTTATGATTGCAACCCTAGAGAATCAATATGGGTTTGATATAACTGAAAGCTGTAAGGTGATGAAAGCCATTATAAGCATTGCTAATCACATAGGCATTGACATTAAGGAAGGTAATGCTTCTTTGTCACTTATATTTAATTGCACAACAATTTAGGAGGCTAAACATATGAAACGTAAAGTCTCTGCTGGTTTTATATTTCTGATTATTATGTTCATCGCTATCGCAATTGCAAACAGATTTAACGCCCGATACAACGCTACACCCCAAACTGATGAATATTCCGATGGAGAGTTTTGTAAAAATGTCTACCAGTATTTTGGAATTGGAACTGTTGTAGAGGCGTATGACGCAATAGATCGAGGAGATTACTATGAAATGACAGCCACTATTGACGAAGCATTGACAGAAGGTCCGTATGAAGGTGCTTCCATCAAGGATATTATAATCCGTGTGCGTAAAGATGCAACTGTTTGCTGGATTCATGACAGGGATACTAAATTAACTTTAAGTGAATATGCGAATCACACAGCCAAAGACGAAGCACTGCCATTTACACATGCCAGAATGCTGGAGACTACCCACGATGAAAACGGGTATATCACCGCTTTTGTGGACGGGCAAGCTGGCTAATGCATTACGATATAATATGGGATTTACCCATTTATATAAAATAAAACATATTGCAAAGGAGAACGCAAAATGAAAAAGAACATTATGGTAGGTATTCTTTCAACGGTTATGGTTATGTCTATGAGCATAACCGCCTTTGCCGGTCAGTGGCGGTCGGACGCTAATGGCTGGTGGTATCAGAATGATGATGGAAGCTATCCCGCCAGTACATGGCAATGGATTGACGGAAACAATGATGGAACGGCAGAAAGCTATTATTTTAATCCGCAAGGTTATTGCTTGATGAACACCACTACACCAGATGGGTATACCGTTAATCCAGCAGGAGCATGGATTGTTGACGGAGTAGTTCAGACCAAAGTTATCGAAGCAGGAAACACGATGCCGGACACCTCAAACATAAACTCCGTAAATTTATGGGATATGCAACCCGTTGCAAGCTATCTTTTTAGCAAAGAAAGTCAGCAACGCACCGCACAAAACGCACTATGGTCAAATGTTCTAAAATTAAGTATGAGCAATGCTCGTGTCGAATTTTATGCTGGTGGACAGTATAAAACGCTTACCATGACTTTAGCACCGGGAGAGCGTTTTTCAGATGACAGCGAAAAGGTGTTAGAAATTTACGGTGATGATGATACCCTGTTAGATAGTTTCGAGGTTAATTACAAAACATCTCCAACAGAAATAAGCGTTGATATAAGCGGACAAAACTACATAAAATTAGTCTCAGCAAAACAGAAAGGCGGTTCCACTTCAGATTGCTTACTTCTTAAAAATGCACAGTTTCAATAACTTAAAACGCGTCCCCAGCAGGGACGCGTTATTATATTCGTTCAATATCTTCACCGTCAATATCTTTGAAAAAATCGTTTTCGAACCGTTCCCTTACCCGTTCAAATTCCTCAGCATCATAAGAAGTTATAACCATCTTCATATATTCATCGAAAGATAGGTTATGAGCCTTTTCATATGCTGCATGAAATTCAATGTAAACGGGTTCCATATATTCTAGGATTTTTCGTATAGTATACAAATCGCCCAAGCACTCAGCAATCTTGTCATTATATTGATTCCATTCTTCTAATGGTATTTTAACAATTGCAGTTCCTTTGTCAGTACCCTTTTTAATGTGTTTTGGCATTAGAAGATAGTCCTCCAAACACAAATCCAAAAAAATATGGCGCATTTTTTGGACTTCCTCATATGCCAATGATTCAAGTTTATCTTTATCAATCAAGACCGTGTTTTCTTTCAAATTAAAACCCTCCTTTAATTATGATGATACAAATGCCGCATGAAAAAGATTTTTAGCGACACCGTCCTCTTTCTTTTGCAGCCTCTCTTTGTATCGGCTCTGCCTCCTCACCCATGGCAATCTTCACGGCACGTGTAACATCAGACAGCAGTTGAGGACGCTTTTTGATGGTTCGTGCAATATCAATGATAGATTGCCCTTTTAAGGCTTCTAACGCCTCTGCGGACTGCCTCGCCCTTGCTACTTCCTCTTGTGCCTTTTGTAGCTTTAATTCGGCAATAGACCGATTAACACCTGCTGTAACACCATTCAATATACCTATATCACGTCCAAAGCATTCAGTCATGACTTTACTCATGTCCTTATGTATTGACCGCAGTTCGCTACGTGTCAGTACTTCTTTAGCAGATACCTTTTCAATCCCTTTCTTTTTATCAATCACCACTGGGATAAAGCAAAAGTGAAGATGCGGCTGTCCTGCCTCGTCCTTATGCACCCAAGCAGACACTACATTCCTCTCGCCATACCTCCGGCAAAGTTCTTGATAAGCGGTATTAAAGAATACCCTTTCACCCGATTTCGTAAAGTCCGATTTAGGTAGTGTAACAATCCAGTCACATAAGGTCTTTACATCTTTGCGCCTTTGACATTTGACCTCTGAAAGACGCTTTCTATAAAATTCAAAGTCTGATTTGCCATGATTACAGAGATTATAATTTAAGCAGGTACGGCTTGAATCAATCTCCCTATTGCCTATGTTTTGAGCTGTCCGATTATAATGTCTCAACATATGGCCGACCGCCGATTTCTCATATTTTTCAACATGCATATTATCACCTCAACTATATTATGCAAGTTGTCTATGCACCATAGCCGCAATATGGTATAGCAAGTTATACCATTTTTCCAAAATGGTTCAACTTGCTCTCATGCGCCGAGGGCTTTAGCGTCCCACCCGTAAAAGCAAGAAAACACAGTTTCCCTACTTTTACTACTCTATATCCACGAGAGCCGGAGGCACCACGGCGATGCTCCTTCCGGCTCCGCGACCCAATTTTACATCTTTCCTCTACTGTATCATGTAATCAACGAAAAAAGCAGAGGAATCGCTCCCTCTGCCCTTTCTCTTACTGCAACGGTGAAACCGTCTTATATAGTTCACTCTGGTAATTTGCCAGTTCTATAAACTCCGTATCCAATACATGCTGATAAATATCAGTTGTGATACCGATTGTACTGTGTCCAGCGTTTCTCGAAACTGCTCCTATGATTTTATCCTTGTTTGCTGAATTTCTAATGTTGAAACTAATCCCGCTATGTCGCAGGTCATGCAACCTTGGAACCTTATACATTTCACGCAATATACGATTATGTTGGTTCCGAACCGTTGATTCGCTTAACGCTTTTGTCGGGTCTTTAATCGCTGGAAAAATCCAGTCGCTTTCCTTGGCTCTGCCGTTAGCCTCTGCATTGGCATATCTTACGATTAAAAGGGTTTTTACTTGTTCTGGTATAATAACACAACGGTCTGAACTTTTAGTTTTTGGCTTCTTTCGGTCAACTATCAATTTACCCGTCTCATCATGCGTCCATGTACTATGGATATGAACCAGATTGTTTTTATCCCAATCGCTCCATGTCAATGTTGTGGCTTCTCCCACTCGGCAATACATATACAAGACAAACTGCAAGATGTCAGCTTTTTCTCCCATCTCTTCACAACATTTGAGATAGTGCTTTGTCTCGCTGTTATCCAAAATTTTCATTGGGTCTGCTTTGCTCTTTTCAATGCTGAATTTAAATCCCGTTGCCGGGCTTATGAAGTTCACATCTATCTCGATGCAATAATAATTGTTGTAGTAATCTGTCAGCAGGTTATATGCACCTTTACGGCGCTTCTCGCCCTTGCCGTTTGCTTTCAACTCGTCTAGCCAATCCGCAATATCTTTGCGGGTGATTTTATCAACTTCTATCTTTCCAATAGTATATGGTTCCACAAGATTCCGAATCAGTTCATTCTTATCATTGATACTGCCCACCTTTATCTTCCTGTTCACAGCCTTTATCACTCCCGCCTGCTTCATCACAGCGTATCGTTTGAGCTGTTCGACTAGGGTGTTCGAAATATCCTTGCTTTCCGTTTTATCTGCTTCGTCAGCTTTTGAACTCTCTAACTTCAATTCTTGAGCATGTAATTTTTCTTCCAACTTTTCCCTTGCTAATCGTTTGGTTTTTCCGTAAGCGTTGGGTCTCCAAGTATTTCCCTTCGCTGTCTTAACTGATGGAACGCTACAGTAGCATTTCCATTGACCTTTATCCTTTACGAAACCAAATTCTGTGTGTTCTAACTTCATATAACATTCTCCTCTCTGTCTGTCGAACAGTTTGTCGAACACTATGTTGTTAGAACTGGCAAATTTCAGTTTGGAACAATGCTCTTTTTCAGAGGCGAAAAAAGTCCCAAATTCCTTGATTTTACAAGGAATTTCGAACTTTCTTCGAGCTGGGCTACAAGGATTCGAACCTTGAAATGACGGAGTCAGAGTCCGTTGCCTTACCATTTGGCGATAGCCCATTAACACAGCGAAATTTATTATACAAGATGTTGGTGTGATAGTCAAGCACTTTTTTATTATTTTAATCTCGCTATGTCAATAAAGCCTTTCTTTCCTCTACTTTACAACTACTTCCAACTTCTCCTCTCCCAGAACTTCAAACGTAAAGTTTGTGGAAACGTCCGCAGATACGCCTGCGGACGTTCTCTCTGCCCGAAGCGTAATTTTCCCGTCTGCCCTGCCGGCCGACACAGTCATGACTACATTTCCGTTCAGATCCGTTACTCCGGTCTCCGCAGTCATTCCATCCTCCGGGAGCCAGAGAAGGAAGCGTACCTCGTCAGCAAAGTCATAATCCGGCCTGCTGCTTTCCTGTCCGACTGCCACAATACTGCCGGGACGTACCATAAGCGGCAGGGAGAAGTAATCGTGTGTTTCCTTCTGCCATCTGCCTCCTTTGACAGTCGTTCCGGTAAGTAAATTCACCCATACGCCCTCCGGAAGGTAGTATTCCACCTCTCCCGATTCTTTAAATACCGGAGCCACAAGAAGTGAATCGCCCAGCATATACTGCTTATCAAGCGGTTCGCAGGCCCGGTCCTCCGGAAATTCCACAAACATCGGACGCATCATTGGAATGCCCTCTTCATGAGCTTTTACCGCCTGCCGATAGAGGTACGGCATCAACGCACATTTTAACTTCACGAATTTCCGGAGCACGTCGCAGGCCTCGTCATCGAACAGCCACGGCACGCGGTAGGAGGAAGAACCATGAAGCCTGCTGTGAGAGCTTAACAGGCCGAACTGGCACCATCTCTTGTAAATATCCGCCGGCGCTGTATTCTCAAAACCGCTGATATCGTGGCTCCAGAAACCAAAGCCCGCGCAGGCCAGAGAGAGGCCGCTCCGTATAGTTTCAGCCATTGACGGATAAGTCGCCGAACAGTCGCCGCCCCAATGAGCCGGAAACTGCTGGCCGCCCACTGTCGCGGAACGGGCAAACAGCACGGCTTCCCCCGTCCCCCGTTCTCTTTCCAGAAGCTGGAATACAGCCTGGTTGTAGAGATAAGTATAATAATTATGCATTTTCACCGGATCAGACCCATCGTAATAAGCGATATCCTTCACCGGAACCCTCTCGCCAAAATCTGTCTTAAAACAGTCCACTCCCATATCCAGAAGCGTCTTTAATTTGCCCTGATACCAGGCGGCCGCATCCGGATTGGTGAAATCCACCAGCCCCATGCCGGCCTGCCACATATCGGTCTGCCATACATCCCCATTCGTCTTTCTGATCAGATAGCCATGCTCCATTCCTTCCTGGAACAGAGGAGATTTCTGTCCGATATACGGGTTAATCCACACGCAGATCTTTAATCCCCGGTCGTGATACCGTTTCAGCATACCGGCCGGATCCGGAAATGTCTTTGGATCCCAGGTAAAATTACACCACTCATACGCCTCCATCCAATAGCAGTCAAAATGGAACACATGCAGAGGAATATCCCGGTCCGCCATCCCCTGGATAAATCCGGACGTCGTCCCCTCGTCATAATTGGTCGTAAAGGAGGTGGTCAGCCAAAGGCCAAAGGACCAGGCCGGAGGCAGCGCCGGTTTACCGGTCAGTTCCGTATATTTAGAAATGGTTCCCTTCGGGGTAGAGCCGTTAATCACATAGTAATCGAGTCTCTCCCCCTCCACGGAAAACTGCAGACGCTCCACCTTTTCGCTGGCTATCTCATAGGCGGCGTCCCCTTCATTGTCCAGAAGCACACCGTACCCCTTGTTGGTAATATAAAACGGAATGTTTTTGTATGTGATTTCGCTCGCTGTCCCGCCGTCCTCATTCCACATTTCAACCACCTGGCCGTTCTTCACAAACGGGGTGTATCGCTCGCCCAGTCCATAGATGCACTCATCCACATCAATAGCCAGCTGCTCCACCATATAAGTTTTTCCTGTATCCCGGTTTGTCATATGAGCCATATTGCGGTATCCTGTACTGGTCAGCTCCCGTTCCCCGTCAAGGAAGCGGATTCCCCAGCAGTTTGGCCGCTTGTCAATGACCGCAGTCGTACGGCCGCTCTGATAGCGGATTTCATCCTCCGTCTCCTCAACCGTCACATGAGGGGAGGTCTGATGGATCCGAGCGAAGGGGCCGTTGTATGCAGTCCCCTCAAAATGTCTCACGGAAACCTTAATCACATCTTCCATTGGACTGGAAAGGCGGACCGTAAGCATCCCCAGGTTTAAGCAGTCCCCTCTTCCCGCAATATGCTTTCCCGGCGCGTAGAGGATGAGTTCATCCCCCTCTCTCCGGCTGTCTGCGAACTCTGTCGCATAGAGCGGGGTTATTTCCTTTTTTGTACACCAGTAACCTTCCGTAAATTTCATAAATGACCTTCCTTTCAAAAATTATAGGAACATTTTACTGATCTGAACGGCTTCCGAAGTCGAAACGCCATGTCCAGATTCTATTGATAAAACACGCTTTTTAGCATAAATTCATCATATCATAAGAATCCCTTTTGCAACATAGACAATTCCGAACTGTCATTTGCATTTTTTTGACTAACCTTGTATCCTCCCATTTACAGAGAAGGCCGCCAATCTTATCAAAAATTCGGCATCACGCCGGAGTCTTTAAGGGGAATTTTCAAGAAATATCAGGAATTCAGCCGAGCGAATTCAGAAACCGCTGAACCGGCTGTACAAGTAAGTCCTCTTTCCAGCAATAACAAAAAAGCTTTCAAGCACAGAATTCTCATGCTTAAAAGCTTTTTTTACTGGGCTACAAGGATTCGAACCTTGAAATGACGGAGTCAGAGTCCGTTGCCTTACCATTTGGCGATAGCCCATCAACACAACGGTTGTATTATACTATACCATTTTCTCCTCGTCAAGCCCTTTTTTCATATTTTTTCTATTTTCTTTATTATTCCTTCAAATCAAACAGTTTAGGTCATATTTCTGATGCGTCACATGACACAATCCGTATCAAACCGCCGGAGGCGTATCAGCCGGCGCTTCCGTCCGGGGTTCAGTGGGCGCTTCCGTTGGAGGCTCGGTGGGCGGGGTGCTCTCCGTCTGCGGTACAGATTCTGTCTCGGCCGGTGATGTGGCAGAAGCCTCAGACGATTCCTCCGTCTGAGGCTGTGTTTCCGTTTCCTTTGTCTCTTCTGTTTCCGGCAGCGTCACCGGTTCCTCGTTTGCTCCGCCATCCCCGATGACCGGGGTCTCAAAGGTACCCTTCACCGTTGTCTGCTTTCCGTTTTTCGGAGATATTCCGCCGAGCACAAACGTGTATGAAGTTCCGCCTTCCAGGCCGCTTACGTAAATCTCACAGGTGGAACTGTCTGTATCGCCTACCATGGCGGAGTAGGTGGTTCCTCCCTCATCCTTTACCGATACGGTAGGATTCTTCCACTTCACTTTTGTCTTGAAATTGACCGTAACCACCCCGTTCTCATAATCGACGTAATCAATCGTGATCTTCGCGTCTGACACCGGCACCTGTGCTTCCGTCGTCGGCGCTTCCGTCGTCATCTCCGGCAGGCCGGAAGGAACCGGAGCGGTCGTCTGCGGAACCGGGGCCGCTGTGGTCTGATTACCTGTCTCAGACTCAGATTCCTCCGCAGTCGTCGTCTCCTCTGTCGCCGCCTCTGTTGTAACGGGAACAGTCGTAACCGGCTGCGTGGTTGTCTGCGCCGCGGTCGTCATATCCTCACTCACGCCTGCATGGCCTCCGACTGCGTAGGAACGTTCCGTGATCTCCTTCGCAATCTCCTCCATGGTCAGTGGCGCCAGCTTCTCCATATCCTCCATGGTCAGCGCCGGATTCTGATCAATCAGTTCCTTCAGGAAATATGCTTTTCCATAAGAGATCCTGTACTCATCCGCCAGCGCCTTTACATCATCTTCTTCAATCACCTGCTGGTCGTATACCACAGCCTTCACCTGATTTTCTTCCAGGGAACTCTGAATATCATTCACGACCGAGGACCGCAGAGCCGATGCCTTGCTGATACTGTCATTGGAGACAGTTACCAGAATGGCATTGTCCAGATCATCCAGGTAGCCATGAGTCACCATGGAACCGATCACTGCGTTCACCGCCACATTTAGATCAACTCCCTTAAGATTCATGTCTTCCATAATGGCTTTTGCATCTTCGTTCAGCGGCTCTGCCTCCAGTACCCGGTTCTTCCGGTTCACGGACAGTTCCACACTGGGATTGACATCGATGCCGATCACGGAATCCACTTTCCCGTTGCGGTACGTATATGTGCCTCCTGCGGCTGCCACCATGCAGAGACACGCTGCTGCCAGAGCCGCCATCACACGCATGCGTCTGCGCATCACAGCGATGGATCTGACAGCCCTCCCGGCCTCCTCATGCAGTTCCTCCGCTGTCATCTGAGGCATGGTTAAATCAATTTTATCCAGCACATTCGGAGTCAGGTCCATGACCGCAGACTTCAATTGTGCTTTCAGTTGTTTTCTGTTCAGTTGTCTGTCGGTTTTGTGAAACATGAACGCTCACTCCTTTCTTTTGCAGATGCAGAACTTCCGGCACCGTACCTGCGGGAAACTCCCTGCTCTTTTTATGTTAAATAGTTTTCCAGCTTTTTCATCGCGCGGTTGTATTTGGAAAGTACCGTAGCCAAAGGCATGCCTAACGATGCTGCAATCTCCCGGTGCTTCATGCCTGCAGTCGCGTGAAGAAGGACAATCTCCCGCTCTTCCTCTTTCAATATCTTAAGAGCCGCGGCCAAAACCAGCTTATCCGCCGCCTGTTCAATCTCAGGGCATACTTCCCCCGTCTCTTCGCCTTCCAGATCCTCAAACGCGATATCAGACTCATGCTTCTGATTGCGAAACTTCATATAGCATAAATTCCTGGCTATGGTAAACATCCACGCCAGCGGCTTCCCCTGGGACTTATATCCCGCAGCGGAAGTCCATACCTTTATATAGGTTTCCTGCATGATCTCTTCGGCATCCTGGGGATTCTTTACAATAGACAGGATAAACCCGTAGATTGACCGGTCTGTATTCTGATATAATTGTCTGAACGCTTCCTGGTCTCCTGTTCCAACCTTATTAAGGAGCACCTCATCGCTTAACCGGCCGTAATCTTCCGGCCCATCAAGGCTCATCATACCCATAAATAACATGGAGTCGATTTCCTTTCTACTAAGTTAATGCAGGATGCTGTCTTCTTATTGCATATTATGGAAATTTTTTTGTTTCCTTATTCTTCCACGCCAAAGCCGCTTTCTGTCGTCATGACCAGACAGCACCTGCTATCCCGCTCTGCTACCTTCTCTGTTATCTCTTTCCTGATCGCTTCTCTCGCCGCCCTGTCGTAATCCCTTGGAACGACCAGATCGAAGATCAGATTGATCTGTTTTTCACCTTCCACCATCCGAAAATCATGGAAACTGCACTTAGAATCGATGCTCATAACGATCGATTCCACCATTTTCTTAAATTCAGTTACCCTGCTGTCCTTTGTCTCGATGGGATCCATATGGATCACGAGAAAAATTCCGAAACGGCGCTGTGCTTCCCGTTCTACATAATCGATGATCTCGTGGGATTTTTCGATGCTTACATCATTCGGAACCTCCGCATGGATGGATGCCATACTTCTGGAAGGCCCGTAATTATGTACGATCAGGTCATGGCTTCCCACAATGCCGTCAAAGCTTTCTACAAATTCCGTAATCTCCCGGTAGAGCTTCGGATCGATGGGCTCTCCGATTAGCGGCGCCAGCGTGTCCCTGGCAATTCCGACACCCGCCCACATAACGATAAGCGACACGATGAGCCCCACAATTCCATCGATATTGATCCCCCAGATTCCATAAACCAGAATCGAGAGTATGGTCGCCGAGGTAGTGCCCACGTCGCCCATGGAATCAGCCGCCGTCGCCATCATAACGGAAGAGTTGATCCTCTTTCCCAGCTTTCTGTTAAACATGCCCATCCACAGCTTCACGCAGACCGACATCAAAAGAATTACAATCGAAATATACTTAAACGTCATCTCCTCCGGATGGAGAATCTTGCCGGCAGACGTCTTAAACAGTGAAAAGCCTACCTGGATGACGATAAACGCCACGATAAACGCCGCAATATACTCCACACGGCCGTGCCCGAAGGGATGGTCCTCATCCGCCGGCTTGCCTGCCATCTTTACGCCGATAAAACCAATGATGGAGGAGGCTGCGTCCGATAAGTTGTTAAATGCATCGGCCATAACGGAAATGCTGTTGATCAGCAGTCCGATAAACAGCTTCGCGGCAAATAAAAGCACATTGCAGCAGATCCCCACAGTACTGGCCATCAGGCCATACTCCGTCCTCACTCCAGTGTCTCCCGTATTCTCGAAATCCTTAACAAATGTCTTCACTAAAAAATCTGTCATGTTACTCCCTGTCCTCATACATAACCCGCTCTAAAAACAGACCTTCCGGCGGTGCGGTAAAACCGGCCGCCTGCCGGTCCAGTTTCAGCAGGATTTCCTTCATTTCCTGCGGACTGCGCTCTTCCAGCCCGATCTCAATCAGCGTTCCCGTAAGAATCCTGACCATATGATATAAAAAACCGTTTCCCGTATAGCGGATCAACAGTTTCGTGCCTTCTTTTTCAATTGTGATATCAGAAATCGTCCTGACTGTGGACTTTTTCATTTTTTTATTGCCGCAGAAGCTCTTAAAATCGTGTTCCCCCAGAACACAGGCCGCAGCCTCCTTCATGCGGTCTGCCGACAGCTGCTTTCCGAGCCCATAACAGTACTTTCGCTCGAACACATCCTTCTTCGGCCCCATCTCAATTCGGTATAAATACGTTTTTTGTACAGCATTTAACCTGCTGTGAAACTTGTCCGGCACTTTCTCTACAGAGAGCACGGCAATATCCTCCGGCAGGTACTGATTAAAGTATGCCCTGATCTGGTCTTCCGTCATACCGGTATCTGCATGGAAATTGGCCGTCTGTGCCAGCGCATGAACTCCGGCGTCCGTTCTTCCCGATCCGTGAACCTCCACCGGCCTTCCGGTGAGTTTAAGCAGGATACCTTCCAGCTTTCCCTGAATCGTATTACCCGTGTTGCCCTGTTTTTGCCAGCCGTCATAGCGGCTCCCGTCATACTGAAGTACTATTTTGTAATTTTTTATCACGTTTTTTCGCTCCTGTCCTGCTCACGATCCAAGCTGCTGCTGCAAATAAGATAGTTCCAAAAGCCACTCCCGCACAGTCCAGCCAGACATCACTGATCTGTCCCGACCTGCCCGCCACAAAAAGCTGAATCGTCTCATCGGCAAACGGTACCAGAAAGCCTGCCAGCACCTGAGACAGAACACGGCTGTGCAGCGGCAGGACATACGTCCGAAAGCAGAGGCAGAGCAGTATCCCCAGGGCGGCATATTCCGTAAAATGCGCGGTCTTGCGGATCACATGTTCCGTAATAATGGTTCCGTCCACACCTCCTGCGGTCAATACCTGCTGCACCAGCCGCAGCACCGCACCGCTGTCCGCAGAGGAGAGATCGGCGTTCTTCATGGAATTGGAGAAAATAAACAGCACATAGAGTACTGCCGCAGCACTCCAAAAACACTGTCTCTTCGTAATCTTCATCTTCATCGCAGGATCCCGCTCTTATCAACCAGTTCGGCTGCTTTCTTCAGCACATCTTCATCCTGGACAAGTGCCAGCCTCACATAGCCCTCGCCGGAAGGCCCGAAAGCGCTTCCCGGAGTGACCAGAAGTCCGGACTTTTCAGCCAGTTCCATGGCAAAAGAACTGGAATCGGTAAAGTTATCCGGTATCTTCGCCCACACAAACATCGTAGCCTCCGGCTTCTCCATCCTCCAGCCGATCGCTGTCATGCCGTCACACAGGGCATCCCGCCTGCGTTCATAGGCCTTTCTTGTCTCTTCCACGCATGCCTGATCCCCCGTAACCGCCGCAATTGCTGCCATCTGAACGGGCAGAAACATACCGTAATCCATATTTGATTTCAGCATTTTCAAATGACTCACGACTTCTTCATTGCCCACGCAGAAACCGATTCTCGCGCCGGCCAGCCCGTAGGTCTTTGACAGCGAATTAAATTCCACACCAACCTCTTTTGCTCCCGGAAAGCGGAGAAAGCTTCCGCATGTCCTGCCGTCGAATACCAGTTCGCTGTATGCATTGTCGTGCAGAACTATCACGTCATGCTTTTTGGCAAACGCGATTACCTCTTCATAAAAACTGTCCGGAGCCATGACTGTGGTCGGATTATTGGGGTAAGAGATGACCATGAGCCTGGCCTTTTCCGCCACCTCTTCCGGTATCTCCTTCACATCGATGACATATCCGTTTTCCTTTTTCTGAGGCATATAAAAAAGGGTGGCACCCGCCAGAAGCGGACCATCCGCAAACACAGGATAACAGGGATCAGGAATCAGAACGATATCGCCCTCATCAGCTATGGAAAGCGCGATATGAGCCAGTCCCTCCTGAGACCCCAGCAGAGAACAGATCTCCGTATCCGGATTTAAGTTCACGCCGTAACGCCGCTCATACCACTGTGCCACCGCCTTTAAGAGTTCCTTCTGGTCACTGATGGCGTAGACGTAATTTTTCGGATCCGCAGCCGCCCTGCACAGGGCATCGGTAATATGCCTGGCCGGCGGTATGTTAGGCGCTCCCACGCCTAAATCGATTACGGTCTCTCCCCGTTCTTCCTTCTGTCTTTTTATCTCCAGTAATTTAGAAAATATTCCTTCTCCGAACCGGTCCATTCTCTCAGCAAACCGCATAGATTCCTTTCCACCTCATTCTTCCATCAAAATTCATAATGTTACCATTATAGTACAAAGGTGGACATAATACAAGAAAAGCGATAAAAATTCACGATTTTACAGTTACCGGTAATTCGTCAGGCAATTTTGACACATCAGGCGTTCCATGCTGTCACACATGGAACGCCTGATGCTTTTTTCTATCATTTCCGATCCGCAGGGCGGTTTTCTGCCCCGCAGTCTATGACTGCTGTTCTACTGCACCGACTCCAGATAGGCCAGCACTGCCTTCAGGCAGCCGTCTACCCCTACCAGACCACTTTCCAGAGAGAGATGATAATTCTGAGCCTTTCCCCATTCATTGCCGGTGTAATACTGATAGTAATCCTTTCGTTTCCGATCCACCTCACGGATTCTGCTCTCCATCTTCACCGGATCCACTCCGGTCTCCAGAGAATTCATCCGTCTGATCCGGTCTTTCATTTTCGCGTAAATAAACAGATTGACACTGTTCTCAAGAACCATATCCGCACACCGTCCTACGATCACGCAGGGTCCCTGCTCTGCCAGCTTCCGGATCACTCTGGACTGTGCTAAAAAGATCTGGTCCGACATGGGAACCTGATAGATAGACGAAAATGGTGAGTAGAAATGGCGGTCCAGCGGATCTTTGATCAATGGCATGTTCTCATCATAATGAAGGAACGCATCCTCCGGCATGTCACTCTCCTCCGCAGCCATGGAAATCAATTCCTTATCGTAAAACGGAATCCCCAGACTCTCAGCCAGCCTCACTCCCAGTTCACGCCCGCCGCTTCCAAATTCACGACTGATTGTAATCGCTCTTTCCATAAACCATTCCTCCTTGTCCTGAGCACTCAAAACGGCTGAAACAGGCCGTATGCGTACCATGTATGTGCTGAAACTCATACCTGCATTGTACCACATCCGGCCGTTTCTGTATACTGGTTTACAGATCGTTTCTTCGCCGGCTTCCCGTAAGAAATCAATCGGGAATTGCGTTTTCAGAATATGTAGTATATGATATAAATGATAACCGGACAGGACGTTAAGCTGCCGTAAATTCGCGGAGAATGGAGAGACTCATGATTGGATTGGTAATTACGGGACATGGTCAGTTTGCTGCCGGGCTGGTCAGCGCACTGGAACTGTTGATTGGACATCAGGATCTGCTGACCGCTGTCGATTTCGAAGCCGGACAGAATGAGGACCTGTTGACAGAGCATTTGAAGCATGCCGTCGAAGGCATGCACACTTGCGATGAGATCCTCATATTGTGTGACATGATCGGGGGATCTCCTTATAAATGCGCAGTCAGGCTGACCGCCATACTCCCGAAGATCACGGTCATATATGGAATTAATCTGGGTATGGCCCTGGAATTGGCCATGCGGTGCAGGATGGGACTTGACAGAGATGCCGGAGCACTTGCCGATGAAATGATAGATACCGGCAAAGCACAGATCGGTAAATACAGACCAGTGCCAGCCGGATCTTCCTGATTCTGCAGACAGGAATCAGCAGTATTCTCGAAAAAACTCACATTCTTCATCATTGCAGCGTGATGCTTCCTTCAGACGGATATTGCAGTGGAAAACGTGTCCCAAAGGCTGGTCCGCATTTCCAAAGTAACGGTATACAAACGGAATCTCAAACTCCATCAGTTTCTCCGCCAAAAGCGGCGCCTGATCTCTCAGGAAATCACCGGAAGCAGTCATAAGAAATACCGGTGGGTATTGACTGGTCAAGAAGTTCACGAGACTGATCCTCTCAAACTCTTCTCTCGTCCCTTTCTCCGGCAGAAGATCTGCCATAAGCAGATTGCTCTGGTCCTTTTCGTCGTCGGAAACCGGCGTCCGGTAGACACCGCAGATTAATGCAACAGCAGCCGGCACAAACCCCTTTGGCGGCTGAAAAGGATACGCCGCCGCATAGTCCGTGTTCGTACAGATCGCCGCATAAAGCCCCAGAATGTGGGCTCCGGCTGAATCGCCCACGCCGAATATCCTTGACCGGTCAAAGCCATACTCCTTTGCATGGTCAAGCACCCATGCAAATACCCGGTTGGTATCCTCCAGAGACGCGGGATACTTGAATTCCGGAGCCAGGCGATAAGTAAAATTTACAACTGCAAATCCCCGGCGCGCCAGATCCATACAATAGTACTGGTATCTCTCCTTATCGCCGTATACCCAGCCGCCGCCATGGACGCTCACGATAACCGGGAGCGGCCCTTCCTCCTTTTGAAGACGGTATACATCGAGAACCTGCCATCCTGCATCCTCTCCATAGACGATATCATCATAACGCAGGATTCCCTCTGGGGTGGTAAGACCGGCATCCCGCCGGTCATCACCTTCCTTAAATAATTTACGAATGGTATCACTCAATTCTGACATCGTTCTCTTCACCTCTCTATTTTGTATTTCGTTTTGCCTCCAGGTCATGCTGAATCGTCACAATATATTTATCGATATTCATCATGAAACACAGAGCCAGGCATACTACCGCGATTATGGCGCCGCTGTATCCGAATCCGAACCGAATCATGGCAACGGCAGAGGCAGGCTGTACAGCGGCAGTCCCGTCATATCCGCCCATAGTGATGATCCAGGTACAGAGTGCGGAGCCGAGGCCGATTCCCACCTTCATTCCAAAGGAAGTACAGCAGTTGACGAGCCCCTCTGAGCGGACTCCGGTCTTCCATTCGCCGTAATCCACGACATCCGCGGTCATCGCAAAGATTCCTGACATGATTGATCCCATCCCGGTTCCCTTTATAATCAGTCCCAGAAGAACCAGAGGGAAGCTGGAACCGGCTGCGCCAATCACCAGGCCGCCCAGTACCATCAGAAATGCACCGCTAACCATCAGTTTCCACTTTCCGTATTTCCGAATGACTTTCGGAAGCATAAGATTGACTATGATTGCCGGAATTGTGGTAGCCATGGATATGTAGGTTAAATAACCCAGATTGTTTAAAACGATGTTGCAAAAATAGAACGTTGTGGACCCGGTACTGACGATGCCAATATAAAGAAACATAAACAGCAGACTCTGAATATAAAAATATCTGTTTTTTAAAAGTGCCGGCAGCGCTGTTTTCAACGGAACATTTTCCACCTGCACCACACCGGTTTCCGCGTCTTCTCCGATATGCTCCCTGGTTCCCAGAAAGCAGATCAGGCACATAACAAAGGTTACAATCCCGTAAATAATTGACAGCCAGAACCATCCGGCCGTAGACAGCAGAGTCGCCGTCACCGCGTTAATAACCAGCGTTGTAAGCTGCGTCATGACAAAACGCGTAGTAGCCGCAGAAGCGCGGTCCTGAACATTGAGTGTCATGCGTGACAGCAATGCGTTAAAGGGAAGGTTATTCGCTGTATACACAATGCAGTTCTGAAAAATATAGGTCAAATATGCATAAACAAGTTTTCCATTACCGCTTAAACCCCCCGGAACATTAAATTCCAGGATCAGTGCGATCGCCATAAGCGGTGCCGTCCAAAGAACCCATGGCCTGGCTTTTCCCCAGCGTGTCTTCGTCCTGTCAACAACAGCCCCCATCACGATGTCGGTAATACCGTCAAACACCCGGGCCAGCAGCATCATTGTTCCGACCGCGGCTGCCGCAATTCCTACAGTGTCCGTATAATACGCAGTTAAAAATGTGGAGCAGAGCGCCACCGTGACGTTTGCTCCGCAGTCTCCCATACCATAAGAGATTTTTTCCGTCCATGATAATCCATTCTTCTTCCTTCCCATTGCTTCCCCTCTCCTGTCACTTGATTTTTATATCCCTCATTATAGCGGAGAGCGGACGGGAATTCCTTGCGTATTTTATCCAAAAACATCCATATATTGACCTGTACCCAAAAATGCGTCCCCTTTTTACCGTCATTTTTCTTTATTTCTTTCCATTTTTCTGTATTGGAACGGAGTAGTACCGTACTCCTGCTTAAACGCCAGTATCAGTCTCCGGTCATCCGAAAATCCATTGTTCAGGGCAATTTCCAAAATTCCGCTGTCGGAAGCCATCAGCTGCATCCTGGCCTTCTGAAGGCGGTATTTTGTCAGATATTCCGTAAATGTCATACCGGTATGCTTCTTAAAGAAGCGTGCGAAATACTCCCTGGAAAAGTAGAATTTTTCTGCAATCTCCGCCTGAGAAATCTTTTCCATGTAATGATTCTCGATGAATTGAAGGACACCTTTCAGCCGTTCAATATTCTTTTGGTTATTAAGCGGCAGAATCACGTTCTTCTCCGCCACCCCCTCCTGCGTGATGTGGTACAGCAGCTGAAGCACCAGCCCCTTTCTATATATTTTCTCATAGCGTGACAGCTCTGTTCCGTCACCAAAGTGAGACAGCGTCACCATCAACTCTCTGATAACCGGAGTCGTCACCTCCTTTTCATTCAGAAAATACATATTCCGAAAATCCGGAAATACCTCCTCTAAAAACTCCCGCGAAATAATCAGGGCAATCACCACTTTTCTTCCATTCCCATATACCGAACGGTCCGGTATGATGTTGTGACTGCTTTCTGAATTCACCACAATCAGTCTTCCCGGCTGCGACCTGATGCAGGTTCCATCAATATAATGGAGACTGTTTCCCTGTAATGTATAAACAATCTCCAGTTCCTCGTGCCAGTGGTTAAACAACAGTTCATCACCAATTGACGGATAATAGGGAAGATTATAGATATGAAACTGATTATCTCCGTCATATTCAAACATCTGGCGCTTTGCAACAGGTTCACTCACGTTCCCACCTTTCTCCTGCCGCTGCAGGTCTTTACGCTTATCTCTCAGTACACAGCTTCTGTCTATTGTTTCTATTCTGATTATAGTGTTTTTTACATCTTCTGTAAATTAAAACGACAGCCGGTCAGCCTTCCGTATTTGACAGACATTCTGAAAAGAGATACACTTACTGTAATACAACACACAAGACAGTACTTTCTGACAGGAGGATCGCATTTTCATGAAATTAAAAAAACGTCTTTTCACCATTTCCGCCGGAATCTGTCTGTCTCTGGCACTTACCGCTGTGCATTTTCCTGCACGGCTTCAGGAAACCTTTGCCGCCGCAGATACGGGCAGCGAAACGAACCATACCGGCTGGCTGCACAATGGCAGCCGGTGGCAGTACGCTCTCTCTGACGGCTCTCTGATTTGCGGCGGCTGGATCAAAGACGGGGATGGCTGGTATTATTTTGACACCGATGGAATGATGGTGAGTGATACTACGCTCGATATCGAGGGACATACCTACCGTTTTGAGCCTTCGGGAGCCTGGAGGGAGACTCCGCCGGCAGACCCTCTGTTCGTCCATCTTCCCTCTGGCCGGTTTGAACAGTCCGTCTATGAACATCCATGGGCCGGAATCCGTATAACGCTGCCGGAATATACCTTTGCGCTGACCGCCGAAGAGCTGAACGCGCTGTCTGCCCATGATTATATCCCCAGCTATTACGATTTTCTGGCCATCATGCCGGAGCAGTCGCTCTTTGGAGTCGTCATCCAGTATAACAGCGATCCGATTGAACAGATTCTCACAGATGATCTCGATGTATTCTCTGCATTCTGGGGGAAATACGATTTGTCCCCTTCAGTCCCGCAGCCCGTAACTGTAGCCGGGCAGACTTATCAGAAAATGGTCTGCAGCATACCGGAAAATCTCAAGATGAACGTTTATCTGCGGAACCAGGAGAATAAGGTGATCTATCTCTTTTCAATCGCTGCCGACGAGGAAGCCGCCGATCGATTCATCGAAACGATTATCCCCTGTACGCGCTAACGACTGGTCTCGGAGTATCAGTTCAATAAAAAAGAAAATTCAGCAGAATCAGAAAGATCGTTATTATAACAATCGTCAGGTAAACTTATGATAAAAACAGAATTTGGAATTATCGATGCGATAGATCCGGAAAAAAATTATAATATCTATGAGCCAGAAACATATCACTGTGTCGCCATCGATGACGACAAGTATATCAGCGACTGGTGGCCCAGACTGCTGCTGATCAGGACCTATACACAGTCCCTGAAGCGCCCCTCCTTTGCCCTTGACAGATGGGGCGTTACCTTAATCCCGCCGGAGTCACTCCCCGCATTGCAGGATATCGTGATCAGCGACAGAAGAATTCATCACGATCACCAGTTGATTGCACTTGCAGACAAGATCAGCCAGGCAATTGATGAGCAGAAGTATATGATTCATTTTGGCATATAATACAAGAAAGCGGATCTCCATCACTGGAAATCCGCTTTCTTTCTCTTATCCTCAGAGCGCGAGACGGGGATCGAACCATACCGCTTTTTCTCCAACTGGACAGAATGAGAAGTGTCTACAACTGTCTACAACATTTTGGAGAACGCAAAAGG
>OJUL01000100.1_pt1 | contig 43616 bp, 49 predicted proteins | sample 1601491 | NCBI WGS metagenome assembly OJUL01 (sample SAMN04436862, study PRJEB24849) | human gut metagenome | biome: human gut; feature: NICU; material: stool | host: Homo sapiens | place: USA: Saint Louis, MO | collected 2011-11-09 | reverse complement strand
TAGGGTGTCCGGCGATGCTAGGGTGTCCGGCGATGCTAGGGTGTCCGGCGATGCTAGGGTGTCCGGCGATGCTAGGGTGTCCGGCGATGCTAGGGTGTCCGGCGATGCTGAGGTGTACGGCGATGCTGAGGTGAAAAAAGATGATGATTACATGGTTGTTGGTGGAGCTGGTCGTTATAATCGGTTCACAACATTCTTTAAATGCCGAGATAAAACAATCAAGGTAATATGTGGGTGTTTCTTCGGAACGATTATTGAATTTCGAGCAAAAGTAAAAGAGACACATAAAGGAAATAAGCACGAAAAAGTATATTTGGCTATGGCAGATATGGTTGAATTGCAGTTAGACGACAAGTAGGCAATTTAAGGTGGATTTAAGGAGATAGAACAATGAACACAGTACAAATTCTAGGTAATTTAGCACGTGATCCAGAAGTGCGTTATACACAATCTGGCCGTGCGGTGGCAACTTTTACGGTGGCGGCAAGCAATACTTATGTTGATAGCGCAACAAATGAAACAAAAGAACAAACTGCTTTCGTTAATTGTGTTGCGTGGGGAAAGCTGGGCGAAGCAGTAGGCAACTACCGTAAGGGAAACCGCTTATTTGTAGAGGGGCGTATTCAAACACGCTCTTATGAAGATAGCAACGGACAAAAGAAATACGTTACGGAAGTAATCGCTAGTTTCGTTGGTGTATCCGCATTGAATGATACGGCAACCGAAAGTAATTTTGACAATTTTGCAGATGATAAAGGGAACGATGAAAATCTTCCGTTCTAATAGGAGGGGTAAAATGCTAGTAAAAAACGAGAATGAGTGGTGCTGTTGTTTTGGTGGTTATGTAGGATATCCACAAAAAAGCATGGAGGATGCGGTTAATGATTTTGCGAAAATTTATCCAGATGTGGAAGTACAAAAAGTTAGAGTTGGGAATCCATATTACTATGTTCCAACTGTTCGTGCAGACAGTGTAATTGAAGATATTGTTGAATATGATCTTGACAATGAAATAGCGGAGTGGTCGGAAGATTATCTACTAGATGTAAAACAAGAACATATAGATGAATTACAAGAAGAATTAACCGCAGTGTTTCGCAAATGGGAAGAACGCCACGGGTACAATAATACCTCTTTTGTGGTGTTTGAAACGATAAACCCTTTTGAAAATAAGGAGAATGAAAATGAATAAATTCGCGTTAGTGGTTTATGTAGTAATCGCGTTATTAGCAAAAATTTTAGGTTTAGCATTTACCGTTTCTGCGGTGTTGTGGTTATTGGGGTTATTTAACATCGCCGGAAATACCGTATTAGGGTTATTTGTATCAAGTTTTGCGTTAGCGGTAATCGCTACCGGCTTAATGGAAATGATTAAAAAAGGTGCGTTATGAAAATACTAGATGCGTGTTGTGGTTCTAAAATGTTCTGGTTTGATAGAGAACATGAAGAAACGGTTTACATGGATAACAGAACGGAAAACACAACTCTTTGCGACGGTAGAAGGCTAATTGTAAAACCGGATATTGTTGCAGATTTCCGGAAAATGCCTTTTGAAGATGAAACGTTTTATTTAGTTGTGTTTGATCCGCCGCATTTGGTTAGTGCTGGTGATAAATCATTTTTAGCCTTAAAATACGGGCGGTTAGGGCCGGACTGGAAAGAGGATATAAAACAAGGCTTTGCGGAATGTTGGCGAGTATTAAAGAAAAATGGAACTTTAATATTCAAATGGAATGAAGAACAAATAACGTTGCCAAAAGTGCGACCATTATTGCCAGTTGAACCAATTCTAGGACAACGGCGCAGTAAAACGGTTTGGTTAGTATTTTTTAAAGGTGAGGAGTAAATATGTTACAAATAACAGTATTTATGAACGGTGCGACTAGAAGATATCAAACAGAGTCATTTAAAGGTAAATACAGAAACCGTTCTGACATGGAAGTATACGGTGAAGTAATCAGAAATATTGATTATGGAAATACAAAGGTAATTACTTTTAAAGATGTATTTTCAAATGTAAATGTTTCGGTATCACCTATTACGTGTTTAATTGAATGTGAGGAAGTAGAGGAAACGTGAGTATATGACGGAACAAGATATTCAATATGTTTTAGGCAAACACCTATTCCTTAGAAATATATGTATTCCTAATGTATTGATGCGTGATATTGGGAAAGTACCGTATGAAGCTGATTTTATCTATTTCAATCTTAATGCGTTGCATTTAACAGAAGTTGAAATCAAAACGGATATAAACGATTTCAAGAATGATTTCAAGAAAGCACGTTATCACGATAATCACAATGTTATGTATTTGTATTATGCAGTTCCTAGAAGTTTATATGATGATCATTGGGAAGTAATTGATGAAATGCTTGGCAGTGCTGGATTAATTCTAATTGATGAATATAGTGGAACTAACTTTGATAAGCCAGTATACAAAGTTGGCGGTTTTATTAAAAGAGCAAAACGAAGAAAAGGTTCTGTTAAGCTGAACGAAAAAGAAAAAGAATATTACTTGCGAATTGGCTGCATGAAGTGGGTTAGTCGGCGAGTTATAAAGTGAAAGGAAAATTATGGAATTAGTACAAAGGAAGCGTAAACAACAATACATAAAAGCCTATTGTCTAATGTATCCGTGGTATACATATGAAGCACATTGTGAATGGGTTGAAGCGGTAACTTATGCAAGTCCGGGGCCTAGAAATAAGCCAGATAGATTTAAACATGGGCGACATTGTTTAAGGTTGTTGTGTGAAAATGATGCGATAAGCATGAGTGATCTAACAAGTATAAACACTATATTAAGTGGTGATATGTTTTGATAAAGGGGAATACATGAAATTCATAGATTTTTTTAGCGGTATTGGTGGCTTCCATTCCGGTTTAGAAAGGGCCGGAATGGAGTGTGTTGGCTGGTGTGAGTTTGATAAGTTCGCGCAAGCATCGTACCGTGCAATGTATGATACAGATAATTTATGGTTTGGCAGCGATGTAACGAAAGTTAAAGGGAAAGATTTACCAAAGGCTGACCTATGGGCGTTTGGTTTTCCTTGCCAAGATATAAGCATTGCTGGTAAGCAAAAAGGAATTAAAGAAGGCACTAGAAGTGGTCTATTTTATGAAATTATGAGGTTATTAGATGAGTGTAAAGAAAATAAACCCAAATGGCTTGTGTGTGAAAACGTTAAGAATTTGTTATCAATCGATAGGGGGGGCGGGTTCCTCACCGTTGTTAGTGAAATGGCAGAAAGAGGGTACTGTATCGAATGGAAAGTGTACAATTCCAAAGACTACGGAGTCCCTCAAAACCGAGAACGTGTGTATATTGTTGGATATTATGGAAACAGACGTTCCGGAAATTTATTACCTGTCAAAAGAGAAAACACAACAACTCTTAAACAGATTATAGGTGGTTCGCAATGTGAACGAGTTTATAACCCTGACGGCGTAAGTTGCACATTATCCGCACAAGGTGGCGGAATGGGGGCAAAAACTGGTTTATATGAAATTAATGCAAATAAAGTTCAAAGTATCGGAAGTGGTTCACGTTATGAAACGGATAATACCGTATGGTCTACTGGTTTAGCTGGTACGTTGACGGCTACGGACTATAAACATGTTCCTAAAGTAGCTATTAAAAATGCAACTAAAACAGGATACACAATGGCAGAAATAGGCGACGGCATAGACCTTGCATATCCAGACAGCGAAACACGCCGAGGAAGAGTGCAACCGCAACGATCCAACACATTAACGACTAGCGATAATCTAGGTGTATTGGTTGACGATGAACCTATTCGCATTAGAAAATTAACGCCTAAAGAGTGCTGGCGCTTACAAGGTTTTACAGATAAACAGTTCGAAAAGGCTGCGGCGGTAAATAGTAATAGCCAACTTTATAAGCAAGCCGGGAACGCCGTTACTGTAAATGTTGTAGAAGAAATAGGTCGTCATATTATGGGGGTAGTAAATGAAGAAACTTGTAAAAGCAAATGATCTAACATATACGCATGAACAATTTGCAAGTGCTTTAACCGTTGTTATTGGAAATAGAATTTTAAAACCAAAGATAACAACAAATTCTTATTGCATCATGGTTGAATATAGTATTCCAAACAGTGGAAAGCAAGGGCGGTTAAGACAAGTAATTTCAAAAGCGAATTTACAACATTTTAACGGAACAATGGAATTGTGTTTATATCATATCAAGGAACAAATCAAGCATTTATTAATAAAAGGGGAATTGAATTATGACGAGTGAACAAGGTGCAAAATGGTTATTGCAAGAAATGTACGATGAAGGCTATCGTGATATTAAAATCATCGGGGTATACGCTTATTTCGTAAACCCTACTTTTATAGAAAACGGTGGACATTTTAAAGTGCGGGAGCATACTCCGCGAAAACCAAGGTAATGAAATTAAAACGGTATTTTGCTGGATATAGCCCCGGTAAGGTTCGTTATTATAGTGCCGGCTTGACTAGCTGGAGCAGTAATTGTGGTGAATTTGGAATTGAAGAAATTGATTGCGATAAAGTTGATTTAGCGGAAAGATTAACGGTGTTTCCTTATGAGTGTGATTGATATTACATTAAAAGGCCGTCCAATTACCAAAAAGAACCACGGGCAAATAGTGAAATCTGGAAACAAATGGGGTTACATTCCGTCAGAAAGCTATAGGAATTACGAGGATGCTTGTTTATGGCAACTAGCAGGAAAGAAACTGCATATATCTGGCATAGTAGTTGTTGAATGTAAATACTATCTTCCTAATAAAAGAAGTTGGCCGGATCTAATAGGATTGCTACAAGCAACTAGCGATATATTAACAAAAGCCAAAGTCATTGATGATGATAAATGGATATGTTCGTACGGTGATAGTTGTATAGCTGGTATTGATAAAGATAACCCAAGGGCAGAAATACGCATTATGGATAGGCGAAACGCCGTATTAGAACAACTTTTGAAATAAGGGGGATATTAAATGGGTTTAATCTGTAAGTTAAAGAAGTTTGTATTTGGTTGTGAAAAAGAGAACATAATCAAGGTTAAGCGGTTTATGAATGGCGTATTGTTACCTAAAATGGGCAGTGCAGCCGCTGCCGGTATGGACTTTTACCAACCGGAAAACGTTGTTGTAGAACCACATCAAACGCAATATGTAACGCTAGGTCTAGCAATGGAAATTCCGAAAGGGTATATGTTAATGCTGGCGCCACGATCTAGCATGAGTAAAACTCCGTTAGTCATTCCAAATTCATTTGGCGTGATTGATGCAGATTATCGCGGTGAAATTAAAGGCATATTTAAAAATATCAGCGATGATGCGTATTTAATCCAAAATGGTGATAGATTGTTGCAAGGTATTCTTGTACCAGTTGGCGCATTAAAGTTGTTAGAGGTTGATGAATTAACAGAAACAGTGCGCGGTACTGGTGGTATTGGTAGTACTGGTAAGTAATAAGAAGAGGTAAAAATGATTATAATTTGGGAAAAAACATCTATTGAAAATCTGGAGCAAAATTTAGCAAATATGAAGCAAACTGAAATCAAAGAGCCAGAATGGCAAACACGCTTTAGAATTGAATATAGTGAATTAAAAGAACGATATAATAAACTTCATAAAATGTTGGTTAAATACGATGCGGGAACGTTGGAATTTAAGCCTACTTGTCCTATTGAATTGTTGCGCAAACAAAAGGCTACTATGGGGGAATATCTAAATATTCTTGAAATTAGGGCGGAAATTGAAAAAGTAACATTGTAGGCGAAAGGGGAAATGTATAATGCCTATTATTGATCCGATGTATTTGTATTTGATTGAGATCTTGCACAATATTGACGTGCTTAATCAAGGCTTGTTTTTGCTGCTAAGTATTGCAATGTTTATATTGGCCGTTTGTTATGTTGGTGTAAATGAAATGCCAGAGGAAGATATTGCGGCGTTAAAGTGGTGGGCAAAGATTATTGGTACGGCGTGGCTAGTATCGCTAGTAATTTGTATATTTGTACCTACAAAAGATATGATGTATAAAATGTTATTGGCTCACTACGTAACAACAGACAACATCCAATTAGTGAATGATGCTATCAAAGGTAACCTACAGGACTATTTAAACATGTTAGGGGAAACAGTTAAGAACATGAAATAAAGGGGAATATATGACGGATAAAGAATACAGAGAATTAGCCAAAGAGTACCTAGAACCGATTAAATTAATCTCAATGAAAATTAAATCATTGAAAGAAGATCTAAAGCATGTACAATCTGATATCGTAACGATAGGGGCGGTTGATTACTCAAAGGAACGCCTAACAGGTGGCGGAACACCGGGCGGACTGGAGCAACAAATTATACGCCTAGAAAGTAAGCGTGATACAGTACAAAAGGAAATAGGGGCGTTGATTGATGAACGGGAAACCGCAGCGGATATCATCAACACATGCACTAAAGGCAAGGAAAATATATTATTGATGCGTGAATATGTTGACGGTAAAAGTGCTAAACATGCTAGATACTTTACAGACCTAGAAAAATCGCAAGCAAGCGAATTAAAGACAGCTGGACTCATCAAGGTTGGGTATTATTTGCACCATACATATTACCCAAGCATGCATACCGCAAAAACGGTAAAAGTCGGAATATATCGGACTATATCGGAAACATGCGGAAAAGCATAATATAGTATAATTATAGTGTCATATGTAGCTTTGAACGACATTGACTAAATTCTCCTATTAAACATACGACACCGTGGGGAACTATAAACGTTCCCCTTGTGTGTTGTAAACAGATACCGGCGTTAAATTCCTTTCACGAACACATGCTATTTGAGATACGATCCTTGTTAAATATGTACTTTCTAATATCATAACTATTTGTACGATTTCATAGATTGCCGGTATTTGTTTAGAACATACAATAAAAATGAATAAGACTAAAATAAAATGGGGTATATCCACGGTGATATATCCCATTTCTTGTATAAAAGTAACATTTGATTATTGAAAACTGAACATGCTGCATGCGTTTTGCACAAGATGTAGAACGTAGGAAACTTTTAATTGCTGGCGTGTTTGGTTTTGAGTAATTAAAAAGCCGCTATTATCTAGCGGCTACTATTTGACGTATTTGATTATTCATTTCTTGTTGATACTCATCTATAGTATCGAATATTGTTTCGCGCAGATTAAAAGCGGCGAATGCATCATATATAGAGTTGGTACGCTGGCGGAGCAGTTCGCACTTTTCAGCTATATAACGAAGCATCATAACAATGTTACTTAAATCGTCATAACCTAGTGTTTGAATTATGCCGTCATTATTGTGTTTGATACCTGTATAGGTAGCTTGAAGTGTTTCAATGTTATTAAGTTCGTTGTATTTGATCGCGTTCTTGATTTCTTGAATTGTCATTTGCATTGTTTTATTCTCCTATTTATTCTTTTGAATTGCATTTAACATTTTAACCGCCATATTGATTACATATTTAGGGGCGTTAGAACCGTATTCCCAATCTTGGAAGGTACGGAGCGGCATTTCTAAATATTCAGCAGCAGCCTTTTGAGTGAGACCCGCTTTTAAACGGGCCTCTTTTATTTTGTTGTTTGAAGTGGGCATTATTTAATCTCCTTATTCATAAATGTGAGTTGCAATAACTTGATTGTTATTGTCTAGTAATTGCCATTCAAAACCGAATGACATAGTTGAAATAAATTCAGATGCTTGTGATTGGTTATCGAAGTTCCAAGTTTGATTTGAGTTCAAGTCTTTTAATGTGTACATTTTTATTTCTCCTTGTGATTAACTATTGGGGTTCGTTTCCCTTACCTTGATTAGAGTATAACACGGTTACCGCGACGCGTCAACCGTATTTTTAAAATTACACGAAATGTGTAATGTGATTATTGGAAAGGAAAGCAATATGACGCAAATTCATTGCGATAGAAAGCATTGCTTAAACAATGATAAGCATGGCATATGCACGGCTGAAACAATCGAATATAACGGACGATGCCAAACATATTGCACTAGCAAACACGTATCTAAGCAAACGGCTGGAATATGTCAGCGATCACATAGAAGAATGAAAAGCAAAGATAACAATATATTGCGATAGGGGGTGAATATCAATGAACTACATGCCTAAAATTAAAAAGGTGATTACGGCATTACAAGTTAAAAAGGGTTTAAGGTATGTTATTGATACTCGCCAATCATGGAGTAAGTGGGATAAGCCGTTTAAAGTATATATCGTAAGCCGCATGTATAGCGAAGCAGAATATGCAAGAGCGTTCCCAAAGAAGTATGAACAAAACCCATTCAAAGAGGGGCAGTTATTTAAAAAAGTGGCTGAATACGATACATTAAAGCCGCATGAGTTGTTATTATATCTAGTTAATGTGTTGAAAGGTGGTGAACGTAGTGAGTAGTATTAAATTAAAGCCTAAAGAGTTAGTGTTTGCCGAAGAATGGCTAAAGACTACGAACGCCACACAATCAGCGATAAAGGCTGGTTATAGCGCACGAACGGCGTATTCGGCTGGAAATCGACTGTTGAAAAAAGTTGATGTTAAACAATATATTGACGAAAGACTAGCAGAAATGAAAGAAAATAGCATTGCTGATACTGACGAGGTAATGCAGTTTTTATCTAGTACGATGCGTGGTGATATTCCAGACCAGTTTGGACTAGATCCGGCGTTGAATGATAGACTAAAAGCGGCTGAACTGATTGGCAAACGCTATAAGCTATTTACAGATAAGCAAGAAATCAGCGGAACAGACGGCGAACCTATTAAAGTAGTATTTACAGGAATGAATAAAGAATAACGGAGAATTGTATAAATCTATCAGAATATGGGGTATATCCACGGCGATATATCTCATTTTTTGTATAAATCTATCAAAAATGGAAATAACGATTGACTATAAGCCAAACGAAAAACAAAATATATTCCACAATACAACGGCACCGTATGCGGTGTATGGTGGCGCTCGTGGTGGTGGAAAAACAAAGTCATTGATTATGGATGTGCTTATTTACGCCTTAACCTATCCGGGTAGCCATTGTTATATATTCCGTGAAACATATCCGAATTTAGAAGCCAATGTTATCCGTGAATGGATACGAAGCGTACCGCCGGAATTATATAAGTATTCCGACCAGAAACACATAGCGACATTAAAGAATGGCAGTCAAGTATTGTTCCGTTATGTGAAGAATGACAAAGATGCCGAGGGTTATCAAGGGCAAGAATTTGATTATCTAGGAATTGACGAATTAACCAAACATACGGAACGCACGGCCGAATTATTAACGGCTTGCCTTCGTAGTGCCAAAGGGTTTCCTGTTCGTTTTCGTGGTAGTTGTAACCCCGGTGGCCGTGGACATGGTTGGGTGAAACGTAAATATGTAGAAGCTACAAATTACGGTGAGAAAACTGTGATTGATCAGACTACAGGACTCGAAAAGGTGTTTATCCCGGCTCAGGTATACGACAATTACGTATTAATGAAAAATGACCCTAACTATGTAAAGCGTTTGGAAGCATTACCAGAACAGGAAAAGAAAGCGTTCTTGTATGGCGATTGGGATGTATTTATTGGACAAGTATTCACTGAATTCAATCGAAGTGTACATGTAGAAGAACCTTTTGAAATTCCGCAAGGCTGGACACGGGTTCGTTCAATGGACTGGGGTTTTAGTAAACCGTTTAGTATTCATTGGTACGCTATTGATTATGAAGGTGTAGCGCATTGCTATCGTGAATATTACGGCTGCACAGGTGAGCCGGATGTGGGTTTGAAACTAACACCGGATGAAGTCGCCGCCGAAATGGCTAGATTAAGCGAGGGTGAAACCTATGCATATGATATAGCTGATAGAGCGATATGGCAGAAAGACGACCGCATGAAGTGGAGTATTCAAGGTGAGTCTATCGCGGAGATATTTGCACGTCATGGAATTAACTTTACTCGGTCTAATTCTGAACGTATTCCGGGGAAGATGATGGTTCATACCTATCTAAGGGAGAAGAAAATCAAATTCTTCTCTACGTGTAAGCATATTCTAAGAACACTACCGGAATTAGTATATGACGAAAGCAAGCCGGAAGATGTTGATACAACGCAAGAAGATCATGCATATGATGAGTTTAGGTATTTTTGTATGAGTAGACCTATTACACCTAAGAAACCGGAGAAACCATTTAATGACGGTTACAGATATGATGATGATATAGAAGGGGAAGGTACTGCATGGGGCGTATGAGTGAAAAGGCGTTACGAGATTACGCCTATAAGGTGTTAAAGTCGGAATACGGCGAACGTGAAGAAAAAGGAGTGATTATTCCGGCGAAATACACCGATGAAGAATTAGCAGAATTTGCACAGGCAATGCCACAATGGCAAATAGAACAAATGTACGATATGATATATGGTTCTGAAATGGTGGAATAATGGATATAGAACAAACATTTGATATATACGAAGCGAAAGCGAATGTTAAAAGTGCATTAAGTGCTACGTCGAACTGGCGGCAAAATGCTGCCGAAGATTATGCATTTATGCAAGGCAAACAATGGGAAGATGCCGACTTAAAAAAGATGCGTGATGCTGGTCGTCCTGTGATTACAATCAATAGAATACGGGCAACTGTTAATCTGTTGTGCGGTTATGCATCACAAAACGAAACAGAACCGGACTTCTTACCACGTAGCGAAGAAGATGATAGAATAAGCCGCGTTGCGAAAGGTATTACAAAATACTGCTTAGACCGCGCACACTATCAACGCAATAAAGGTAAATGCTTCCGAGATAAAATCATATGCGGTTTAGCCAACTACTGGGTAAGCTATGAATTTGATTACCAAAAATTAGACGGTGCAATTAAAATCGACCGTGTTTCTCCTTTTGATGTGTTCATTGATCCGGAAAGCACAGAAGAAAATTTAAGCGATGCGCAATTCGTTGGCCGGTATAGTTGGGAAAGCACAAGAAAGCTAAAACAGGTATATCCGGATAAAGCTAATGAAATTGATATGTTGAGTCATAAATATGACGATACAGAACTAGAAGCCGGTGCGATTGAAACCGTTAACGGTGAAGCGTTGTGGTATAACGAAAAGTATAAAAAAGTTCGTGTAGTTCAATACTGGTACAAGGAATACGGCAAAAAGAATGTATACATGACAAAAGAGGGCCTAATTGATGAAAACAACCCGCTATTTGTTGTGTTACTGGCTACAGGAAAGAAACCTACTAGCATACCAGATACTAAAATCAGATATGCAACATTCTCCGATAGTGTGCTACTAGAAGAGGGCGAAAGTCCTTATAAGCACGGTAAATTCCCGCTAGTGCGTGAATATTGCTACTATACGGGTGAATTAATAGATGATGAACTAGAACCAGCCGGCGTGGTGCGTGATCTCAAAGACGCTCAACGTGAAAAGAATAAAAACAGAAGCCAACGTATGCACGTTGTTAATCAACAGTCTTTAGGTGTTAAGTTCTGGCAAGGTCAAATAGATGAACACGATAAGAAAACGATCGAAAAGAAAAGCACAACACCGGGAGCAAATATATTCTTGAAGCCGGGTGTTACATTCCAAGACGGTACGCCGTCAATGGATAGCGCTATTAATCTAACTTTGGAACAACAAGCGGACAATGACTTTTATTCTATTAGCGGTATAACCCCGGAAAGCCTTTCCGGTAGTATTGGTTCTATGAGTGGCAAGGCAATCGACTTGCGGCAATCTGTAACAACCGTACAAACGGCGGATATATTCGCACAGACAAAAGAAGCGGAGTTACAAATTGTCAAATTGCTATGGGGTGAAAAGAATGCACCGGGTTTAATTCCTCAATTCTACAACCAAGAAAAGGCAATGCGAATTTTGGGCGACGACGGTAAGAAAGAGTTCGTACAAATTCAACCGGAATTAGGTCAGCCAATGCAAGAACAAGTTATCACGGATCCGTTCGGACAACCTAAATTAGATGAAGAGGGAAACCCAATCAAACAGGTATTGTATGATTTAAGCTGCTTTGATTTTGATATCGTGATTAGCACAAGCCAAGCAAGCGCAACGGCTCGCAAGGCTAACCTATATCAATTATTAGAAGCTAAGAAAAGCGGCGTTGATATTCCTATGGATATTATTCTTGATTTCATGGATTTCCCAGAGAAAGAAACCGTCAAGAAACGTATTCAAGAAATGTCAGAAAAGCCGGCTATGCCAGAATTGCGTGTTAGCGGTAGCTTAGATGATATGCCAGCAGAAGCATTAAGCATGTACTTACAAACGCTAGGCGTTGAAATTTCACCAAAGCAAATCATGGCGGAACGGTTAGCCTTGAAAGGTAGACAACCAAACATTCAAAATGCACCGCAAATTTTACCGCCTGTGAACGATTTAAGCGGTATGTAATATAAACTATCAACACAATAATAAAACGCTCCTATATGGGGCGTTTTTTATATTTCGCCCTAAGCAACGGCGTTAAACTACTTGCACTTATTTACTCGCCCGGCAACGGCGTTAAACTGCCATATTCTTATATTCGTCCGGCAATGACGTTAAAAGGCAAAGGAGTATTTGATATGGAAAAAGATTTAGTAAACATCGAAGAAGCTGGTTTCACTCCAGAAGATTTAGAAAATGCGGGCGTAGAACTGGAAGATACAACCGAAGAAACGAATACACAGGAAGGTGCAAACGATGTTCCCTCTACTGAAACACCGGAAAGTGATGCGAATGATGCGGAAGTAGAAACAGAAACGCCGAATACTAACGAAGGTGAAACGGAAGAAGAAAATCATGCGAACGATCAGAACTTAAAGGCGGCACTTGCACAGGAACGCGCAAGACGTAAAGCGGCGGAAGAACGCGCTAGACAATTCGAAGCGCAGCAAAAACCGATTGAATTGCCGCAAGAAGAAGTATCAAATATTCGCGATTTCGTTCGCCGTGAAGCGTTAAAACGTTTCAATATGACGGCGGAAGATTTAGAAGGTTTGATGTATGAAGATGCTGAAAAGTACAACGAATTTATTCGTTTTGAAGCTAACGCAGAATATGCGATTACTAATCAGCAAATTGCAGTACATCAACAACGACAAACTAACCTAAATTTCGTAAATGAAATTAAATCGCTACCAAACTTTAATGAGTTGTATCAACGTGGTGTAGAGAAGTTAAACGGAATGACGATGCGCGATGCACAACCGATTAATGATGCATTTTATCGCGTTGATCAGGGCGAAGGTACAGAAGCCGATTTTGAAACCATTAGAAAATTTGTTGATGAATTGCAAAATGAACGGGCGACAAGTACCGAAGTACCAAACAACCCACTAGAAGTAGCGGCGACATTGCCTAAGGCTGGCGCACTCAATGGTGGCGTTCCTACACCTAACAAGGTAACGGAAGAAGATATTTTGAAAGCGTATGATACAGGCAATCTTGATGCATTGCCGGACGATGTACGCAAATATTTTGACGAATTGTAAGAGGTAAAATATGGCAGAACAAAGAAATCAAGTAACTATTCCAGCGGCGTTAGTCCCTAAGATTTGGACTAAAAAAGTGTGGCATGAAGGATTAAAAGAGTCTTTCTTCGATAAGTTCACCGCACTTGACGGTTCTAACGTTGTACATAAAAACAAAGATTTAGAAGGTGTCAAAGGCGATGCAGTAACATTTGGCTTGATGATGAATTTAAGCGGTGCTGGTGTTGAAGGTAACCGTGCGACATTGACTGGTAACGAAGAAGCATTGAACATCTATGATTTCACCGTACAAACTCAATTAGTACGTAATGCGGTTTCTCGCTTTGAAGCGGATGATCAAAAAACACAATATGACATGTTAAAAGAAATCAAAGGTGCGTTAAAACAATGGCTTGCAGATTGGCAAGATAACAAGTTAATTGCTAAACTTTCCGCATCTCCTACATCTGGTGAAACACTTTATGCATCTTCCGCCGGTACGCAAGCATCTATCACGGCAAACGATAAATTGACTACTACACTCATTTCTCGCGCTAAACGTAAAGCGCAAATGCACGGCCCTAAGGTACAACCTATTAAGGTTGACGGCATGGACAAATTCATTATGTTGGTTTCTCCTTGGGCGGCTCGTGATTTGAAAGATGATGCTAAGTGGCTTGCAGCACAACAAAACGCTAACGTTCGTGGTTCTAAAAACCCTATCTTCACAGGTGCATTAGGTGAATATGACGGCGTTATTCTTTATGAATACGAACGCGTATTGAACGACAAAACAGGCGCATCTAGTGCTAACGTGTGCCACAACTTGCTTTTAGGTAAACAAGCGGCATGCTTTGCAGTATCTCGTCCAGCAAAGCACATTAAACAAGTGGACGACTACGGCAACGTAGAAGGTAACGGTATCGCTTTCTATGGCGCAATCGAAAAATCCAAGTTCAATAGCAAAGATTACGGCGTAATCAATGTTATGACTGGTGGCGTAGTAGAAGCGTAAATATGATAGGCGTGGTAACACCCGCCTTTATTCTTATATGGGGTGAATATGAACGTAAAACAACTCATCAATAGGGCGTTCATGCAAATAGGCGATACCTCGCAAGAACAATATACTCCGTATTACTTAATGGAGTATTACAACGAGGGCAATCACCTGTTAAATGCCCTAATCGGTCAATATTGCCCGAGCCTTGCAACAGGCACATTTGAGGGTACCGGAAACGGACGGATCACTTTGCCTTTTCAATGTATCAGTATATTGAAAGTCAAAGCAGATGATGCGGAAGTAGATAGGTACCAAGTATTGAATTTGCAAACGGTAGTATTTGATGCGGACAAAGAGCAGAAAATCACCGTTGATTATATAAAGACTGCGGGATATAAGATGCTCGAAGATGATAGCGGACTACCGGCAGAACTCGAAACATTATTAGTTGACTATGTCGTATATAGAGTGATGAACCTTGATATTTCCGGAATATCGGCAAATATGATTAGTGCGTTGCAATCGATTAATAATGGGTTAGGTAACAATGATAGTGTAATTGCGGAAGGATACTGGAATTATGGTAGTAAGCGAATTGATTACTCTCGTTAATGTAGAGTCAAACGAAATCCTTGATGAACGACTAGAATATATCCAGTACATTAACGCAGCGATTGACTGGCTAACGACTATCCTAGTTAGTATTAAAGATCGTGAAGTAGTTAAGAATATGGATATACAGGATAAAAGGGCGGTTCCTTCCGATTTTATGGGGTTCGTTCCTAAAACTGGCTATCCTATCCGCATCATAAACGGAACATTTGAAACGTATGACGGTGAAACGGTTAATCAAGTATTTTATAGCGTAAGGAAAAATCACATTGATGATTTAAACGACACTATTCCGTTTTCCGAATTCTTTCATCAATATCTAGTGCAGCTTATATCCTTTATGGTGAAGAAAAAATCACTTATGACTGATTACGCTGCTTATGATAAGACATTCATTGACTACATCACGGAACAAATTAAGGTGGCACGGGGTATAACATAATGGGTGTTAAACAAGTAGCCATGACAAATGGTTTTAGATTAGGCCTTGACTGGAGCAACCCGCCGGAGAATATAGACGTTCAAGCCTTGACACAGGCTAGACAATGCGAATTTGATAGGACTGATAACGCCTTGCGTACCGTTCCGGGTGTTCGTGTGTTGTATGATTTCGGATTACCGGTAGAAACGCTATATTTCGATGTCTATCGTAACAAATGGTACTTTTCTAGCGGTAGAAACTTGTATTCTACTGATTTTAATACTAATACATTGCTGGGTACGTTAAACGGCGCAGGAGAACCGAAATATCATGCGTTTGGCGGTGATATTCTTATCGCTAGTGGTGATAAATTACAAGTTATCTCTGGTGCTGGTAAGTTGGCCACTATTGAAAGTCCTGTATGCGATATAGTATCCAGTCATTCTGGACGTGTGCTGATTGCATCGACTCATTCGCATCGGTTGAACTGGTCGGCAGTTGGCGACTACAACGCATGGACTCACAACAATAACGATGCATCTAGTGCGCAATATGTGGATGTTGGGTATAAAGACCAAGGCAGTATTATTGCAGTTGATTTCTTATCACGTGCGATTATCGTCTATAAGGAATATGGGCGTGTGTATCAAGTTGTTGGCACGCCGGATGCAAGGAATTTAACGGTATACCCTCTATCCTATACTGGTTACTGTAGCGGCGCAACGGTGAGCGTTGATGATCGTAGCTATTATTTAGGTAATCAAGGATTTATGTCGTTTATGCCTACTAATACCTATATGGAGGTTCAGCCGTTTGAAACAGGGTTGAATATTAATTCGTATCTATTAAAGTACATTACAAAAGATTGTGATGTATGGCATATATCCAGTCGTAAGCAAATATGGATTAAGCCGTATAACGGCGATACGATATTCATTTATCATTATTTGCCACGGTATGAGGACGGTCGAGGTGTTTTTACATCAAGAAAATTTACGCACAACATCAATGATGCGGTGAGCATAGACAAAGAAGTATACATTGCCTACGGAAATAAAATCGGCATCTTGGACGAAACTATAGATACCGATGATAGCGTACAAATTCAGACGTCAATAGTTAGTGGTAATAGGCTTGCAACAAGACAATTCATATTAATTATGAACTATAATTTTGTAACGCATAACCTAATACCCGGATACGGCACGATTGGCATTTCTAATAAGAAACCTAAACCGATTGAATTCGCTAGCAAGGCAGTTAAAACCTACTATGCGAACTTTAAGACCTACGATTATAAAGCATTGATGAATGTTAATGAATATACGAAGGCTTATAAAATTGGCGGCGGTGCAAATCGTAATGTACAATTCAAAATCAATGTTCAAAAGGGCGCAATTTCCTTACGCCAATTAGATTATACATATGAGGAAGTTTAAATATGGCTTATAAAGAAAAATACCCTTTGGATATTACGCCACAGGGTGATACAGTACCGGAAAGTATCCAAAAAAACCGCGATGAACTATTAAATATTGCGCAACAAATGGAACTCAAAGCCGGCGGCGGTGGTTCTGGCGGTGGTTCTGGCGGTGGTCTACGCAATAGGGTATTAAGTGGTAAGGTGAGCAATGGTGAATTTGCTTTCTTGACTGGCGATAGTCTAAGCGTAATGATTGACGGCAGTCAAACACCAGTTCTATTGTCATTTGCTGACGGTTTCAACGATTATGGCGCCGTTGACTACGTGCAAACGGTAACCCGTAAGCAAAGCGCATGGAGCCTACCGGCCAATAGTACATCATATTTGTATGTAGAACGTTCCGCATCTGGGGGCCTAACCTATGGTAGTACAACACTAGAACCATTACGGCAGCCAAATGCACCGGAAGCGGCAACAGATAAAATGTACTACAACACTACAAGCGAAAAAATGAATGTGTACACAGGCACGTACTGGAAAAACATTCTACGTGTAGTAGTAGCAATCGCCGTAACAGATGCAACACGTGTAAAGTCGATTAAGTACTATGATCCGACTATCAATACCGCTACCGATGCCGTAATTGGCAAACGTAGGGTAGACGGTAAAGACTACTTGATTACAGACATTCTTAATCAAATGGCGGAAGCTATTAAAAAGATAGCTGGCGATGAAAACTTTACAAACAATCCAACACGTACATTAAAAACCATTACCGATACTATAAACGGACTAGGCGAAACCTATTACAAGAAAACGGATACGGTAAACGAAGCTAAACATGCAGAAAGTGCAGATAAAGCCAAACATGCAGAAAGCGCGGATACGGCAACAAATGCAGAAGCATGTGTTAAAAAGTCTGGCGATACCATGACAGGAACTTTAAAAGTTCCGGGCATTACAAATGATCCGCTTGATTTTAATAAAATGTCAAACACTCGTGTTGGGTACTCTGGCATGTTAGTTGGTGAGGTAAATGGCTATACTTTGTGGGGTAAACAACGTTGGGGCATGGGTGTTGCTTTTCCGTGGACATTTGATGGCGACCAACGAGTGCTAGGGGCGCAACTGTATTTTGTGAATAGTAACGGCGCATATATTCGATTCGATACAAATAGTAATACTATGGGTGCATGGCAAAGGATAGCAACATTTGATGAGAATAATAACCTTTTATTCCCAAATGGCGCTAAATTGAGGGTGGAATAATGCCTAATCTAGTACTTGAAAAAGGCGGTCAAACATACCGTTTTAAATTGCATGAAGATAAAAGCGTTACAAACGGAAAAAGTATTTATATTCCGTTTAATGGTCGTGATTATTATGCACGTTATGGCGACACATCAACACCGCTTAAAACGGAAATTAACGGGCACGAGTATTCTGTACAATATGATCCGGTTGATTTTCAAACGATTACATGGAATAAAAAAGTAACCGGTTCATTTACAGAAACAAAAACTATATTCATTCCACGTGGTAAGTACAAAATAAGTATGGAATACCAAAAATACAGATTATACGATGTAACTGTAACGAGTAATGAAAATAGAATGGTTGTAGTAACCATAAAAATATCGGCTTCAAAAATCGTTGACTATAGATTGGAGATACAAGGTATTTTTGACAATAATATCAATGGCGGTTATTTTGTTTCGGACTCCCCTTTTAAATACTCAATCGAACGAATAGGAGATTAGACATGAAACTAGATAGCCTTGAACATATGATAAAAGATTATGAGCGGCGCACAGGTGAACGTATTAGTCTAAGCGGTTTTTATTTTGATGAAAACAACAATTACAAAGATAAATACAATTACTATTTCAAATGGTTCCCTAATGCTGGGTTCTTATTCTGGACTATCAACGAACATGACGGCCAGCGGTACTTTACTATCTGGCAGACATACGGCGATATGAAAGTAATAGGCAAGTACATCGTGGAAGTTATGAAGATGAATGATCTTGATGTAATTGTAACGGCAACACATCGAAGCGTGCGCGGTTTCATAAAAAAATGGAATATGGAACGTGTTCCAAGTATGGACTATACCTATAATGGGTTTGATTACAAAGTACTGAAAACGGTGCGTAAACACCTTGAAGCGACTTTGTAGAAAGGAAAAGCATGTTTACATTTGACTTGCAATTATTTGGGGGCGGCAAAAAATCAAAGGTACAAAGCATAGGTGCTAATTTACCACCAGCCGGCCCCGAAGAAAAGCAACTCTTACAAGGGCAAATGGATTGGATTAATAGAACCAATCAAAGTGCAAACACCTTGCAAGGCATGGGCGATAGAGCCTTAAATAATGTAGTTAGTCCGCAATATCAGCAAATGTACAATGCATATTTGGGGACTAACAAAGATAACCAAAATGCACTAGCAGCATTGCAAAATCAAGTGGCAACGGCTGGCGCCAAGAACTTAACGGATAACACACGTTATGCAAATCAGTTAGGGGCCAGCGTTGATGCTATGAACAATGGAGCAGGGCAACTAGCGAATGAATATAACGGCGCATTGCTCAAAAATCAAAACGCAATGGATAGTATTACCAATGGCCAACTTCCTACGGCTTATGCAGATGCTAGACGGCAAGCGTTAAATAATGATTTACAGGCTACGGTAGGTAATGCGGTTTCTGGTTTGGCAAGTCGTGGCATTGTTAATTCTTCAATCACAGATAATGCGTTGAATGATATTAGCAAGAATGCATCAAATACACTTGCGGCACAATATGCAAATGATTTGAACCAAGCGGCGGCGCTTAATTCGCAAGCATTTAATAATAGTTTGAGTGGCATCGGTGCAAAAATGGGTCTTTGGGGTAATACCTATAATAACCAACAAAACGGCATCGTAAACCAAGCTAACTTGTTAAATCAAGGGTACACAAATCAAATGAATAATGCCGGTACTTCGGCGGGCCTTATTGGTCAACGTGAGGGGTTAGCACAAAACCCTATTAATACCGGCGCAACAACACAAAGTGCATCTACTCAACCGGCTAAGGATTATTATTCTATGAGTCAGTTAAATAATGCAGATCAAGAGGATTTATTAAACAGATATATGACATTACGATACGGACTTGCACAACCGGCACAAACAATGGTTAAGCAAGGTAACGGTGGATTTTTAGGAGGTCTTATGAAAGGTTTTTGCTTCGTAAAAGGTACAGAGATTGCAACACCGGAAGGTGGCAAAGCAATCGAAACATTTGTAAATGGTGATACTGTTATCACTTTGGGTGCGGTTAATGACGTAATTGCATTGCATGATATGGGCGAAAAAGAAACACATCGCCTTGAAACTGTTGATTGTAATGTTGTTACCACAGGTAGTGAAAAAGTATTAACTCCGGAAGGTCTTAAATTAGTTGAAGAACTTGTAATCGGTGAACCAATTATGACGGTACATGGTTATCAAGTCGTTACAGTTAGCGAACCAACTGGCAATACTGAACAAGTATTTGAATTGCAATGTACTGGTGATAATCTCTTCTATGCTAACGGCATTATGGCGGAAGGCATCAATGAAGAGGAATTAAAAGTGATTGCCGATGCAAAGAAAACATCTGAAACCACCGGCAAAAAAGACGACAAGGGAACCGGTGAAGAAACAGACGAAACAAACGATCCGACAGATGAAAATTCGGAAGATACTGACGAAGTAACAGACGAAAAAACAACAAAGAAAACTAAAGGTAAGAAATCGGAGAAAGTAGAGGAATAACACAATGGGCGTTATTTATTTACAAGATTATAACCCTTGGGAAAGTATCGGCGAGTTGGCTGGTCGATACGGTGGGTACCGTTTAGGGCAAATTCAGAATAACCGCATGGCGCATGGATACCAAGATATGCTAAACGGCGGAGAACAGGCGACACCGGCACAACAAACGGCAAGCCAAATGCCAACACAAGGACAATTTAACGCTGGACAATTTATTAATAATGCTATGCGTAATAATTCCTTCGGTGCGCAAGCAGTGGCGAATAATCAAGGATTATGGGGCGGTCAAAATCCGGCAGCACCAGCACAACCGATGCAAGCTAACACAGATGCACCAGCCGCACCAGTTCAGCCACCACAACAAAATACAGGGTTATGGAACTTTGAAAACCTAAATAATACCGGTATTGGTAATGGTGTACCGCAAACGTATCAAGAAATGATGCAACAAAGGGCGAATAACCCTTTTCGTGGGGCGCCCAAATTGGTAGAAAATGGTAGTACCAACGAGGATAAAGCGCCGGGTCAATATTCCATTCCAGACAAAGCGACTGTAACAAGTGAAGCACGTAAAAGACTAGGGGCAAATACACTCGCCCTTGTCAAAGCTGGTTTTGATTTCAAGACGGCGCAAGGTTTAGCCAACGAACAATATCAAACCGACGTGAATAATATGTATATGCAACAAGTCAACGAATATCAAGAAAAAGTGCTTGAACCAATGCGCCAGCAAATCATGAACAACCTTGTATTCACTAAAGACAAGGACGGGAACCCGGTTGTAGATACCTATAACACAAAACGGGTTAAAGGGTTGGCGCCGGCCGTTGCAAGATATAACTATCTAGCCGGTAAAGTTGGTGCTGGTACTATTGATATGAATAACTTGAATTCTATTGCGGCGCTTGATAAGCCGGATTACAAATTTAGTAGTGCGCAAAACGGCCATATTGTACGTTACAACATGGGCGACGGTACTATTCAAGATATGGGCGGTTATGGCAAAGTTGAAACAAAACAATTTGCGAACGGCCAAGTTATCGTAATGACTCCGGACGGCCAAATGAAAAACATCGGTAACTTTGGCGCGAAGAATATCAAGGTTATGCCAGACGGTAAAACATATATTGTTGGTACAGACGGCAGCATGAAATATGTAGGTACTCACGTTAAAACACCTACCGCATCACAAACAGGCACAAGTGGATATAATGCACAGGTATTAAGAACACTATCAGCGCAGCATACTGCATGGGTTAAGGCTAACCCAGATAAGGACGAAAGCGAAAGTCCTTATTATGGTAAGTTACAAGGTGCATTAAACGGTACGCCAACGGCTGGCGGTGGAACGCCTACAGTAAAACGGCAACCGACTTATTCAGCAGAGGAACAAGCAGCAGTATCCAAGCGAATGAATGAACTATCAGCGCAAGGCTGGAGTGATGATCAGATAGCAGCGGAACTTGATGCGGCTGGTTATGGTAATTATAAATCGTGGTTAAAGTCTTATTAATAAAAGGGGTAGACTATGGGTGCGTTTGATGATATTACAAACCAATACGGTAAGGCAGCCGGAAGCGGCAACGCCTTTGAAGATATAACAACCGAATACGGCTATGATGCGGATAATGTACCCAAGCCTACGTTTTGGGATAGCGTTAAAAATAATGCCGAATACGTTGCTAATGGCGTTAAGAATAATATTGAATGGATTGACAAAACAGGCAAAGAAATCAATGACAATGTAGGGAATACATTGGGAAATTGGAAAGATGATGTATTAAACAAAGCGAATAATCTAGGTAGGGAGTATTCCAAAAGTGCTGCTAATGCCATTGAAGCAAATGGAGATAATTTTTCTGCGTTTGACGATAACGGCGACTTTGTAAACGAACATGCAACGCCGGGCCTAAACAAAGCAAGAGCAGAAGCATACAATGCCGCAGTTGGCAAGCCGGCTGGATATCTAGCAATTACTCCGTATGTTCCACCACAGGTGCGAATAGCTGCGGGCGTCCTTGCTGCGCCTACGATTGCAAATGATACGGCGGAGATGTATAACGCCAATGCATCAGCAGAAAACGAAGGAACGGCACCAGAAGGAATTTTAGGGGATAAATATGTAGCCACGGCTAAAAATGTTTTTGTAGACCCTATTGCCAATCCAGTAGAACGCTTAATTGACGACCCTGGTGAATTTGCCCAAAATATAGCCATGAATCCTACTAACTTGTGGGATGATGTATTTTTGCCGGCTGCGATGGTAAAAGGCGCAACACCTAAAAAAGTATCTGGAGCAATCGGCGAACGTGTGGGGCGTGTTGGTGAACATATCAAAGAAAAGGCAACGAATGCATTTGAGGATATTGGGGAACGATTTACCAAAAATGAACCTAAATTCGAGGAAAGCGTTATGTATAATGCTTTTGATGATATTCCAGTACCGGAAGAGGTAAACGCAGTAGAACCTCGCGAATATTCCGAAGGCGGTTTGAATGGACAAGCAATGGAAGGCGAAACAGGCAATATCCAAGCTGACGTGTATAACCGTTATCGCATGAATGGATTGAGCGATGTTGAAGCGGCCGGCATGACTGGTAATATTGGCGCTGAAAGTAGTTTTAGTACAACAGTTACAAGTGGCGACGGCTACGGCTCCCGTGGTTTGGTTCAATTTACTGGGGATAGATTGAACGGCGAAAACGGTTTATTGAAATTTGCCGAAAATCGTGGGTTAGATCCGTGGGACTGGCGAACACAAATCGATTTTAGCGTATGGGAATTGCATAACACCGAAAGTGCTGCACTTGAAGCAATGCGTGCGCATCCAGATGCAACACCGGCGGAAATGGCTCGTATTGTACGTAAAGAATACGAAAGACCAAATCCGGCACTTGCACGTGATGATGTTCGCGCACAGATTGCGGAAGAAACATTTAACGGCAATTACGGAAAATACGAAAATGGGCCACGTGATACATCATTTAAAGATAGTAGCTTAGACCCCAACAGAGTATCACGTGAAGAACCATTTAGGGATGAGTTCATTGAACGTGATGCGGTAAAGGGAGAAGAGCCGCACACAGATTTGAATAGTTTCGTTGAAAATACCGAAAAGAAATCGGTTAAAAACGATGATTTAGGTATAAACTATCAAGGCGAAGGTGAAACGGCTCGTACAGGCGAAATAAACGATTTTCAGCCTAAAGACCGCATAAATACTGACTTTGTAGAGAATGAAACACCTAAAATTCAAAAAAACACGATTGAAAACGATATAAATAGTAGATTTCGTTATGAAGAAGATGCGCCAAACGTAAGTTTGAAAAATGCTATTGATGAATTGCCACTAAAAGCACGTGAAACAATCATCAACGAATTAAAAGACGTTGTTAAAAATGATGCATCTGAAACACGGTTGACTGAATTAGAAAATAAAGTTCATTCTAATACAGAAATCTTGAAAGATTTAAACAAAGCAACTAAGCCGGATATTCCTAAAACGGAACTTGATGCGGTTAAGGTTCGATTATCTGAAAGCCTAGATGTACCGGTTGAAAGTTTGAACCATGAATATATGGAAACGGTTCGCCGTGATCGTGCTGCCGAATTAATCACAGATACGCAAGAACTTAAAATGTTACAAGCGGAACCGGTAGAAGGTGGCGTGAGCAAACACGCACAACAACCAAGCCAACTTTTAGACAATGCAACACATGAGCAAATACACAATGCAGTTGTAAAAGCGTTTGGCAATAACGAAGCAATGGCAAATCGCTATTTGGAAAGTAAAGGCGTTAAGCCTAATGAACCACTACAATATAGTGCTAAAGATAACGGAACACCACATACTGGCATTGATGAAGTACAACGGTTAGGCCGCAGCGTAACACGTAAGGAAATTCTTGATGCAGTTAATAACTTATTCAATCAACGTGTTAAAAGTGGCCGTTTGGGCCGTGATAACGTACGCGGCTGGTATAATACTAAAACTGATGTAATTCGCAGCGGTAATTATGGCGAAATTCCAACTATCATGCATGAGTTAGGCCATTATGTGGATAACTATTTTAATTTTAGTAAAGATGCACAATTTAATGGCGAATTTAATCGTGTAATTCAAGACCGCTTCGGTAAAGCATACAATAAATTAGGTATGGACGGTATACGCGGAGAAGGTTACGCAGAATTCTTTAAGGATTATGTAAGTGATCGCACGAAAGCAAAACGGGAATTCCCAGAATTCTATAAACACTTTAAGGAAGCGATTGCAAAAGAACCGGAATTAAACGGCATCACTAATAAATTATCGAAGCTGGTTCATGAATGGCACCGTCAAGGCGGCGCGGAACGTATCAAAGGGAGCATTTCTTTTGAAAGTAAGGGGAAAGTTAGCCAAGCTATTGATGCGGTTAAACGTGGCGAAGCTAAGGACGTAATCAAAAAAGCGTTAAATGATGTATATACTAAAGTCATTGATGAATTGAACCCGTTGAAGGATTTAGTTGAGGAAGTCGAACGCCAAACAGGCGAAAAGATTGCTTTTGATGACAATCCATACATGCAAGCATGGCTTGCGCGTGGCTGGGTAGGTAAAGCAGAAACACTTATTGAACATGGTGCACCGGAACACGGTATAAACCCACTCAAAGACATTTTGAAAGGCATAGGCGAAAAGGAACATAAGGAATTCTCCGCATACCTTGTAGCCTTGCATGATTTAGACCTACACAAAAACAAACAAAAAGCAACGTTTGATTATACCGAAGATGCTGCCGTATTAGGTAAGCATGCTGGAAATGAACGCTTTCAAAAGGCAGCAGTTGAAATCTATAAATATCAAGATTATCTATTACAAATGCTTGTTAAAGAAGGCATGCTAACTGCTAAGGCGTATCATACAATGCGGAAAATGTACCCGCATTATATTCCATTCTTCCGTGATATGTCAGATGCTGGCATGCAGTCGCTTTTATCTGGCGGAAAGGGTTTTATTGATGTATCTAGTCCGGTTAAACGCTTTAAAGGTAGTACGCGCGATATTATAGATCCGTTGGAAAGCATTATAAAAAATACCTTCCAATTTTATAACACAATCGAACGCAATCACGTTGGCCGTACATTTGCGAAATTAGCCGATAAAAACGGCGTAGGCCAAATCGTGGAACGTGTATATGGTAACAAGGCTAAAACAGATAATACATTCAATGTTTGGGTTGGCGGTGAAAAAGTTACCTACGAAACAACGCCGGAACTTATTCAAACAATGCGCATGTTAGACAAAGACCAATCCAATATGGTTGCTAAAATCTTGTCATATCCGGCTAACTGGTTACGCGCTGGCGCTACGTTATCACCGGAATTTATCTTGCGAAACCCTGTACGTGATATGATAGGTGCATCTATCTATTCAAAACATGGTTTTATTCCGGTTGTCGATACTTTCAAAGGCCTTGCACTATTCCTTAAAAAAGGCGAATTATACTGGGACTATATGAAGTCCGGCGCAGCACATGCGGCAATGGTTTCGTTAGACCGCGACTATTTAGGCGGTCAATTACGCGATATTATGAGCCGTGATAGTAAGGTTACTAAATTAATCAAAAATCCGATTGAAGTATTGCGCGCTATGAGTGAAGCAACAGAAGTGGCAACACGATTGGCAGAATATGACAATGCACGAAAGGGTTATACTGGTTTAGGTAATCGCCTATTCGGTAAAGAAAGAAAGCCTTTGACTGCACGTGAAGCAGCACTTGAAAGCCGTGATATAACGTTAGATTTTAGCCGTAGAGGTTCGCATACTAAAAAGGCAAATCAAGTAATAGCCTTTTTTAATGCTGCAATCCAAGGCGCTGACAAAATGGCCCGTGCGTTTAAAGAAGATCCGCGCGGTATGACGGTAAAAACTATGCTATATATTACACTACCAAGTGTATTGTTATGGTATATGAATAAAGATGATGAACGATACCAAGAGTTGCCACAATGGGAAAAAGATACATTCTGGATTATTCCGGGCAAAGAAAATATGTATCGTGTTCCTAAGCCGTTTGAAGCTGGCGTGTTATTTGGTACAGCGTTTGAACGTATGTTACAGTATTTTGACGATGCGAAAAACAACCGTAAAAGCGTAGGTTTTAAAGGTTTCGGCGACAGGGTAATAGATAGCCTTGCACCTAGCTTTATGCCTACGGCTATGATACCGGTTGTTGAAGCCATGACAAACTATTCATTATTTAGACAACGCAATATTATTCCGCAATCACAAGAAAACTTGCCGGCACGCCTACAGTACGGCGCTAATACTAGCGAAGTAGCAAAATTTGTAGGCGATAAAATCAACGTTTCACCGTATATTGTAGATAACACAATAAGAGGGTACGGCGGCGGCCTTGCTGGGTTAGGTTTAAGCGCAGTTGATGCGGTTTCTGGTGCGAAAGAAAATAATGCATCTAAAAAATGGTATGAAGCGCCGGGGTTAAGAGGTTTCACGGTGGCGCCTTATCAATCATCGGATAGCGTACAGAGGGTTTATGATGATTATAAGGAACAAGAAAAACTACATAATGAATTCAAATTAACAGGGCAACGACCGGAAGGATACGATGCCAAAGAATTCGCAAAACTCAAAAATGCAAGTGATAGCCTTAAGAACTTAAACAAAGCATCTAAGGCTATTATTAATAATGACCGCATGAGCGGCGAACAAAAGAGGGAACAATTAGACAAAATCAATATGAGAAAAGCCAATATAGCGCGTAGCGTATATGGGTTAGGTAAAGTAAAGTAAGAGGTAAGAATGGAACATTTGATTAAGTTTATTGCTGAATGTTGGAACTCTTTAACGGAAAGTTTCATATTAAAAACTCTATTAAGTGGCGCTGGTGCGGTGGCAATCTGGCTGATTGGAATAAAACACGTTCAAATATTGGGCGTGTTTATTTTATTGGTGTTTGTCGACTTGCTCACAAAATGGGCAAGTATCGCATATAAAATGTTGGTTGATGAATTTGGATATGATCCAGAGAAAATCGCCACGTGGGAAAAATACCGGGCCATACCGATTGCATTTGAAAAACAACTCATAGCATCTAAATATATGCGTAAAGGGTTAATAGGTAAAGTTATGACATATGTAGCGGCTACTGTAGCCGCTATTTTATTTGATGAAATGAGCGGTCAAAGACAATTTGCCGTATCGCTGGTATGGCTATATCTAGGCTCGTCCGAATTTTTATCTATTCTTGAAAACCTAAGAGACGGCGGCAACGTATCTATGGGGAAGTTTTTAGATTTAATTAGAACCAAAATTGAAAATAAGGTTAAATTATGAGGTGAAACATGAGGGGTATTGATGTAAGCGAAAATAACGGCGTAGTGGATTGGGGAGCGGTCAAGGCTAATGGCTTTGACTTCGCTATTATCCGCATCGGTTATGGCAGAGGTAATTTAGATAGTGAATTCTATAACAATATCAACGGTGCTATTAATGCCGGTTTAGCTATTGGTGTATACCACTATTCCTATGCCATGAATGAAGAACACGCAGCGAGTGAAGCGGAATTCGTAATAAACACGCTCAATGATGCCGGATTGACTGTGGATAAGTTGCCTATGGGTATCTGGTTTGATATGGAAGACGCGGACGATTACAAGGCAGATCGTGGCATGCCAACGGGCCAACAATTAACGAATATCTGTAGCGTGTTTATCAATAAGTTATGGCAAGCTGGGTACGTTAATACAGGTCTATACGCTAGTTATGATTGGCTAGTGAATGTATTAGATGTTAGCCAGTTAGGCGGTTGCGCTATCTGGTGCGCACAATTAAATAGCCAATGTGATTATGACGGCGCCAATCTATGGCAATATACATTTACCGAAAATATTGAAGGCAAAGAATTTGATGCGGATTTAGTATTGGATTGGCCTATTTAGGGGGTAATTATGGATACTATCATTCAACTATTAAGGCGATACGCACCCGTTATCACCGTGGCATTGTTTATGCTACTGGTGGGAGTGGCTGGCCTGTTTGCCTATAATGTGATGCATACTAAGAAGCTACAAGAGCCGGTACTTTTAAATCAAGCAATCACAAAGAACCCGGTAAAATTAGGGGAAGCCTTAAATGTAACGCCAAAGGTAGCAAAGGAAATTATTGCATACAGGGAAACGGCACAACCAGTAGCAACATACTATACTAAGGCGCCAACGCTACATGATGCGGCAGTAGTTACGAAAAACGCTATTAAAGAAAAATCGCCTAGCGTTCCAAAGGAAGCTATAGAAAAAAGCGATAGAACGGCAGTTGTAGAAAATACAGATGAGCAAAAAGTTGATGTATATAAAATCAACTTTAATAAAGTACATCGTATTATGGGTGGTGTTACTGTAATGGACACAGGGAAGGTATACGAAACAATCGGTTATCAAGCTGGCGACTTTCAAAGTCTAGCACATTTTGAAGGTAAGCACTTCAAAGGGGCCAGCGCTTTATATACATTTGCGAAATGGTAGGTGATCCATATCTCCGAGCCGTGCGGTTCACGGCATACTGTTTTTAATAAAAGGAGTAAACTATATGAAAACATTTACATTTGAAGGCAAAGTTCATGAATTCGCAGAAGATATTCAACCAAAACAAGACGGATTATACACGGCTACATTGACAGATAAAAACAATGTACGTTGTGAAATGTGGTTTGTAAATGGCGAATTGAAACGCCTTGTTGAATTAGATTAATAGTAAAAAGGGGTACCATAGCGGCACCCCTCTTTTTTATTTGACGGCAAAAATACGGCAAAAATTTCGTGTAAAACTATATAATTTCGTGGATAGAATTTTTAAATTTACATTGTGGCCAATCAGCTAAAAACTGTAATATGCTATTTCGTGGATAAAAATTATCGAATGCGATATAATAAATGAGTTAGAACTATTTAATTAATACAATCATAGTAATACTATATGGTGCAGTATGAATAATACATTAACAAAACTGCTTTCACAGAACCCATCCTTTGTGGATGGGCTAAACGCATTTCAGCGTAAGGGAAAGTCAGTCATATATGGTCTTAGTGGATCTCAAAAAAGTTTCCTCTTAAGCCAATCTTTTTCTGCAGGTCTTAAAAAGCCTGTAGTCATCGTAGTCCATGATAAGGATCATAAGGAGATGTGGGAGCGAGATTTAGCTTTCTTTTGGCCTAATGTGCCAGTCCAATCATTTCCTATAACAGATCATGTAGACTTTACAACTGTAGCACGTAGTCTTGAAAATCAAGGTGCACAAATGCGAGCATTAGCATTATTAGCATGGCAAGAGCCGGCAGTAGTCATTGCCAATGCTGAAGAGGTTACACAATATGTTGTATCCCCTCATTATTTAAAGGGGCAATCGTTGCATTTTGCTTTGAATGATGCAATTGAACGTGATGTAGCTCTTGAACAGCTCGTAACAATTGGATATGAACGCGTAGACCAGGTGGAACAACGTGGTCATTTTGCTGTGCGCGGAGATATTTTGGATATTTATCCTGTAAATAGTGATCATCCGATTCGTATTGAATTCTTTGGAGATGAGATTGATACATTGCGTTTCTTCTCTGTTGAGAATCAACGTTCTATTGAACAAATCGAATCCTATACGGTGACGCCTTTCTTTCTTGGTCAAAGTGATGCGGATAGCACTCTATTATCTTATGTGAAAGATGGCACTTTGATTTATGATGAGCCAGGTCGTATTCAAGAGGCATTAAAGAAATTCCTTAAGGAAGATCCTACACATCGGAAAAATCATTGTGATTGGAATGAACTACAACGTACTGTAGATGCTATGAATCAAGTAGCTTTCACATTTATGCAACAACGTTCTATTGGACTTGCAGGATTTAATCCTATTGGCATTCAAGGGAAGACAATGACGAGCTTTGAGCGTCAAATTCCCCTATTAACAGATGAAATTAAACAATGGCATCGTTTAAATCATCAAGTGGTACTCGTATTAAATAATCAGCAACGACGAGAAGGTATTGAGCGCGCCCTTGAAGGGGAGAATATCGCATTTATTCATAGTGATACATGGATAGCAAAGCCGAACACTGTCGTTATTTTAAAGGGGTTATTAACAGATGGTTTTGAATTGCCCAATAGCCATCTCGTGGTTGTTGTAGAAGGTAATATTTACGGACAGCAAAAGCGCAAGCTTCGTAATAAGCCTAAAAAGGGCCAAGAAATCAATTATTTTACAGATTTAACGCCTGGTGACTATGTAGTACATAATATGCATGGTATCGGCAAGTATATTGGTCTTAAAACAATTGAGACGGAAGGCATTCACCGCGATTATATTGAGATTGCTTATGCTGGAACGGACAAACTGTTCTTACCAGCTAATAATTTAGATCAACTGCAAAAATATATTGGCAACGAAGGTGATGTGCCACGTATTAATAAGATGGGTGGTCGTGACTGGAGCAAGGTTGTTACAAAGGCAAAAAAATCTATTGATGATTTAGCAGATAAACTCGTTGAGATATATGCACAACGAGAAATCACAGAAGGTTTTGCATTCTTGCCAGACCAACCATGGCAGCAAGAGTTTGAAGATGCATTCCCCTATGAGGAAACGGAAGACCAATTACAGGCTACCGCAGAGATTAAAGAATCCATGGAAAGACCTGTTCCTATGGATCGCCTACTCGCTGGTGATGTAGGATTTGGTAAAACGGAAGTGGCTATGCGCGCCATTTTCAAGGCCGTTATGAGCGGAAAACAAGTGGCAGTACTTGTACCAACTACGGTTTTAGCACAGCAACATTTCCAAACTTTTTTGAATCGCTTTGCTCCATTTGGGGTGAAAGTAGATGTGCTTAATCGATTCCGAACTACATCAGAGAAAAAACAAATTCTTAAAGGCGTAGAGGATGGATCTATTGATGTTCTTATTGGAACTCATTCATTACTTAACAAAAAGGTGGTATTCAAAGACTTAGGAATGCTTGTTGTAGATGAGGAGCAACGTTTTGGGGTAGCACAAAAAGAAAAATGGAAAGAGTGGGCTAGCAATATTGATGTACTCACTTTGAGTGCTACACCGATTCCGCGGACTTTACATATGTCCCTTGTTGGCGTTCGAGAAATGTCTGTTATCAATACTCCGCCAGAGGAGCGATTGCCTGTTCAAACCTATGTGGTGGAATACGATATGAATCTCATAGCAGATGCTATCAAACGAGAACTTGCAAGAGGTGGACAGGTCTATTTCGTATATAACCGTGTCGCGTCCATTAATCACATGGGAGAACTATTAGAATCCGCATTGCCTGGCTTGCGTTATGCTGTTGCTCATGGACAGATGACAGGCCGTCAAATTGAGGAGATTATGACCGATTTCTATGAAGGTCATTATGATGTACTCTTGTCCACGAGTATCATTGAAACTGGCTTAGATATTCCTAATGCCAATACTATCATTATTTATGATGCAGACCGTTTAGGTTTATCTCAGCTATACCAAATGCGAGGCCGTGTAGGACGTTCTCGTAGACGTGCTTATGCATACTTTATGTATCGGCCAGATAAAATACTTTCAGAGGCAGCTGAAAAGCGTTTGAAAGCCATAGAGGAGTTCACCGAGCTCGGCGCAGGATTTAAGTTAGCCATGAGAGATCTAGAGATTCGCGGTGCCGGTAATCTATTAGGCTCACAGCAACATGGTAATATCGCATCCGTGGGCTTTGGCATGTACGTGAGCATGTTAGAAGAGGCGATTGCAAAGGCTCAAAATAAAGAAGTTGAGCGAGACGTATCCATTGATCCAGCTATCGACTTAGAGGTAGATGCGTTTATTGACGATGCGTATATCAAAGACAGTGCTCGTAAGATTTCTGTATACCAACGATTGTTACATATTAAATCTAAAGAGCAACTCGACGATATGACGGATGAGCTTATTGATCGTTTCGGTACACCAACCGATCCAGTAGACCGTTTGTTGCGCATTGCTCAAATTAAGGAGCAAGCACGTCTACTGGGTATTAAGAGTATCGTCCGTAGAGATAAGCAGCTCACCATCCATTGGTATGACGATTCTAAAATGGCCGATTGGGACATGGGGGCTGTACGAGAAGATTTATGGAAAAAAATGAAGTTTATGGACACCAAGCCAGCCACATTATATGTGAATCTTAATGGCATGAAAGGTTCTGTTTTGACCATTACGGAAGCGGTGATAAAGGCTCTTAGCCACAAGTCACCGACTAAGGAGGGCCTATGAATCGCTTTTTAAAAGGAGCCATGATTTTAACCTTAGCCGGTATTATCGTGAAGGTCATCGGTGCGTTTAGTAAGGTTCTTATCGCACGGATCTTAGGTGGTGAAGGAATTGGGCTATATATGATGGCCTATCCAATCTATCAAATTATCGTTAGTATTTCTGCTGCAGGTATTCCTGTAGCCATATCTATTATGATTGCAGAGAAACTTGCTAATGATGATATGCGAGGCGTACAACAAGTATTTTCCGTATCTTTAAGGGTACTCGCTATATTAGGGCTGGTATTTAGTTTGGCCTTATATGGTAGTGCGCAATGGCTCGTAGACAATCAAATCATCACCGATCCACGTGCTTTAATTGCTATTCAGTTATTATCTCCAGCCATTTTTGTAGTGACCATCCTGAGCTGTTTTAGAGGGTATTTCCAAGGTTTCCAGTATATGGTGCCTACTGGTACGAGTCAAGTATTTGAACAAATCTTTCGCGTGTCTTCTATGGTAGGTTTGGCATACTACTTCATTGATCGTGGACTCCATTTGGCGGCAGGGGGTGCGACCTTTGCTACATTCCCAGGCGTATTGGCAGGGTTACTGGTATTAATTTATTTTTACTACCGACAACGCAATGTTCGAGAGAAGATGCTTTCACAACAGAATCCTAATGCTATTTGTGAAAGTAATGGCACCGTAGTTAAACGCTTGTTTAGCCTTGCTATACCTGTTTCTATGGCGAATATTATGCTTCCTATGGTATCACTCATTGATACATTTATCGTCCCAAAACGATTGATGGATATTGGATACTATCTCAATGAAGCAACCACACAATTTGGCTATTTAACGGGTATGGCAACATCGCTGATTGGGTTGCCAATTATTCTAACTACGTCCTTAGCCGCTAGTCTTGTACCAGCCGTATCTGAGGCCCATACTCAAGGTGATGTACATCGCATCGTGAAACGAGCGGAAACGGCGATTAAAATTGCTAATATGTTTACGATTCCAGCCTGTATTGGTCTCTGTGTGCTAGCTACGCCAATATCGCAATTAATATATGCAACACCCCACGCAGGGCCTGTTATTGCTGTTATTAGCTTGAGTATTGTGTTCCTCGGTTGGCAGCAGGTTACTGCAGGTGTTTTACAAGGGTTAGGAAGGACAGTAATTCCTATGGTATCGATTTTTATCGGCTTATTAGTGAAGACATTCTTAGATTATGAGTTGACAGGCAGTGTTGAGTTGGGCATTAATGGTGCCGCTTGGGCGACGAATTTAAACTTTGCTATTGCAGCGCTTATTAATTATATTTTTGTAAAAAGATATGTAGGTTCGGTACTGAACACATTAGAGTTATTAAAAATAATAGTATCTGCCATGGCCATGGGCGGTGCTACACAAGTCATCTATGTGAGCACTGTTGATTTATTAGGCAATGGTGGCGCTGTGGCTGCAGCAATTGTAGTGGCTATTTTTGTATATGGTTTATCGTTATGGCTTACTAAAGCTGTCGTAAAAGATGATATATACCATTTCCCAATCATAGGCAAGCGCTTACAAGCTCGACGCAATAGGGAGGAAGCAAAGCTATATGAAGAACAATATTGATATTCAACCTTTAGTCGATGTAGTGAAAACTTTGCGTGCACCAAATGGCTGTCCTTGGGATCAAAAGCAAACGCATGAATCTTTACGTCGCTATTTTATAGAGGAAACCTACGAAGTGGTAGATGCCATTGATAATAAAGATATGCCGAATCTTCGTGAAGAGTTAGGTGATGTATTATTGCAAGTTGTCTTTCACAGTCAATTGGCAGAGGAGGCTGGTTATTTTACACTTCAAGACGTAATTAATGATGTCGCTGAAAAAATGATTCGTCGTCATCCTCGTGTTTTTAGCCCAGAAAATAATGAAAAATCATACACTTGGGATGAATTAAAGGCACAAGAAAAGAAAAATATTCAAAATTCTGTATTGGATGGTGTATCGAAAAGTTTACCTGCTTTAATGGCGGCTTATAAGCTCCAAGAAAAGGCTGCAAAGCTAGGATTTGACTGGGATGAGCTTGATCCTGTTTGGGCTAAAGTTTCCGAAGAAATGGGGGAATTTAAGGAGGCTATTGACCAAAATGATAGAGAAAATATGGAAAAAGAAGCAGGAGATGTGCTTTTTTCCTTGATTAATCTATTCAGATGGTATAAAATAAGCGGTGAAAATGCACTAAATCGCACAAACACAAAGTTCCGACAGCGTTTTTTACATGTAGAAGCTTGTGTTAACCAAAGCGATCGCTCATGGGAAGACTTTTCATTAGCTGAGCTCGATGCTTTTTGGGAGGAGGCTAAAGTGCAGGAAAAGTAACCTAGAGGTTTATACACTTCTAAGGTATTGTAATTTTAAGGAGGTTCTGTCATGAACAAAACAGAATTAATCGCAAGTGTTGCACAAAAAACTGAATTAACTAAAAAAGATGCTGAAAAAGCAGTAAAAGCTGTATTTGACACAGTAGCTCAAGAATTGGCAGCTGGTGGCAAAGTACAAGTTATCGGCTTCGGTACTTTCGAAGTTCGTGAACGCGCAGCTCGTGAAGGCCGTAACCCACAAAACGGTAAAACTATCACAATTGCAGCTTCCAAATCCCCTGCATTCAAAGCTGGTAAAGGTTTGAAAGAACAAGTTAACGCTGCAAAAGCTAAAAAACGCAAAAAATAATCCATATTGGATGCGAAAGAGACCTTTCGAGGTCTCTTTTTTTTATCTATTTATGGTATAATGCACAGAGAAAGGGTGCATTATGAATAACGAAACATCAAGGAAGGTTCTCATCGTGTCTGCCTCAATCGGCACTGGACATATGCAAGCCGCAAGAGCCATAGAAGAATATTGGAAAGAAAAAGAGCCACAAGCATCGATTACCCATGTTGATTTTCTTGATACAGAAACTATGTCTGTAGAGCATTTAATTAAGGGTACCTATATCAAGATGATTGACGTATTCCCCATGCTCTATGATATGATTTATCGCGTATCGAAAGGGGAAAAACGAGGTACCATTATGCAAACCGCATTGTCGTACCTACTTAAAAGCCGCATGCTTAAACTAGTACAACAAGAAGAGCCAGATGTAATGGTCTTTACACATCCATTTCCTTGTGGGGCGGCATCGATTTTAAAACGTCAAGGTCATATAGATGTGCCACTAGTGGCTATTATGACAGATTTTAGTAGTCATCAGTTTTGGCTCTATCCACAGATTGATGTTTACTATGTTGCAACAGAATCTATGGTACCTGAAATGGTAGCTTCAGGTATCGATGAATCTCGTATTCATGTATCTGGCATTCCAGTGCGGCGATCTTTTTTTCGTGATGCTATTGAAGAGTATAGCTTAGAGGAACCTGTGAAAGTTCTTGTTATGGGTGGTGGCCTGGGTCTAGGCTCTCTTGAGACGGCTTTAAAACATCTAGATGAAGTAAATGGTATTGGTGAAATTACCGTTGTAGCCGGACAAAATACGTCTCTTTACGAATCGTTAGTTGTCCTTAGTGAATCTATGAAGACGAAGACCACCGTATATGGTTATACTACCAATATTTCTGAGCTCATGAAATTATCGTCTTTGCTCGTTACAAAACCTGGTGCATTGACCTGTATGGAGGCTGTTACAATCGGATTGCCAATGGTATTCTTTAATGCTATCCCAGGGCAGGAAGAGGCAAATGCAGAACTGTTAGAGCAACGGGGGTGTGCTCGTTGGGCTCGCGATATTCACAACTTAGAAGATGTGGTAACTGCACTGTTAATTAATTCTCCGCGACTTCAACAAATGTCTGAGCGTGCTCGCGAATGGCATGTGGATGGGGCTGCTGATATCGTAAATAGTCTCATTGAAATTTTAGATGCTAGTGCACAAGATGAGCTTGTGAAAGCTCAAGAGGCAATTAGCTAACCAATATAGAAAAAGCGATGACCTAAAGGGCCATCGCTTTTTTCTATTGATACTGTTCAATATGTTCTTTTCGAAGTTTTTGTAATGTGACTAAGAAAGCATCCGTACTTTCTGCACCATCCAATAAATCTTTTAATTGGTAAGAGTCATCAAGGGTAACACTCCATTGGAAGGAGTCGTTATCGTCGTACACATTGAATACGACTGGTGTCTCTAAGTCCTCTGGCATATAGCCGTCATCATCGGACACAGTTGCATACGTGCCATCCTCTAAGAGCTCAGTAAATAATGTGTCATACCCATCAATGTCGATAAGTTCAAAGTTGATACTTTCATAAAAGTCTAAAACCATATCCGTCGCCATGTGGACCTCCTCATGAATATATATGTTACGTTTATTCTACTGAGGGCGCCTGTTACTGTCAATGGTAATGTGTAGTATAATAAATAACAGAATTACAAAATAGGAGCGGAATATGAACGTTATTAGTTTACAGAACATAGAGAAATCATATGGCACAAGGCTGTTGTTTAAAGAGGTGAGTATGACTTTTACCACGGAAAAACGATTAGGTCTTGTGGGCATCAATGGAACGGGTAAGTCTACATTTCTAAAAATATTAGCAGGACAAATGGAAGCTGATAAAGGCACCATTGAGCGTAATGGTAAGGCTAGCATTTATTACTTAGCGCAGACACCTGATTTTGATGCGGAAGCTACTTTGCTTGAGGCCGTTCTTGATGGAAATCATCCTCGGTTGCAAATGGTAAAAGCCTTTGAACGTATTAGTCGTGAGTATCGCCAAATGCAAGAGTCTGGTAAAGACGATGCTAAAATATCTCGCAACTATATGAATGCATTGGAGCAAATGGATCAACAAGACGGGTGGCAGGTAGAGCAAGAGGCGCGCATTATTTTATCTAAATTGGGCTTTCCTGATGTGGAGCAAAAGGTAGCTATGTTATCAGGAGGGCAAAAGCGTCGTCTTGCATTGGGGCAAGCATTGCTATATCCATGTGATCTTTTATTACTAGATGAGCCGACTAACCATTTGGATGAAGATAGTATTGATTGGCTAGAGTCGTATTTGAGTGTACGTCAAGGAGGATTATTAATCAGTACCCATGATAGATATTTCCTCGATTCCGTATGTAATGGTATTTTAGAGCTATCAAATCGTCATATGTATCAATACGATGGCAATTATGAAGAATTTATTGCCTTGAAAGCTGATCGAGAGGCTCGTGAAGCTGCTACGGAAGAAAAACGACGTCAATTTTTAAAACGAGAAATCGAATGGGTACGTCGTGGTGCTCTGGCTAGAACTACAAAACAAAAGGCTCGTCTTGACCGTTACGAAAAATTAAAGAATATGGAGAAAACCCGCCGGCCGGATCAAATGGATCCTATTGCGCTGAAGACACGTTTAGGAAAAACCATCTTTGATATTGAGCATTTAGAGTTTTATTTTGATGAACGTCCTATGATTAAGGACTTTACCTATCACGTGGTACGCCATGATCGTATCGGTATAGTAGGACCCAATGGTGTTGGTAAATCTACCTTTATGAATATCCTTGATGGCACCTACGAAGCGACGAGAGGCACTATTGGTAAAGGTGAGACCGTTCGCATTGCTCATTTTAAACAAGAGCTACCTGAATTTGATGAAGATATGCGCGTTCTCGATTATATTCGTGAGGACCACTCTTATATGGTACTCGGTGATGGGTCTACATTGAGCGCAGGACAAATCCTTGAGCGATTCCTTTTTACCCCAGAATTACATGGTGTACCGATTCGAAAACTCTCTGGCGGGGAACGTCGTCGTTTATACCTCTTAAAATTGTTGATGAGCGCCCCTAACGTATTATTGCTGGACGAACCGACGAATGATCTTGATATTCCAACATTGGAGGTATTAGAGGATTTCCTTGACTCCTTTAGTGGCGTCATCATCACCGTTTGCCATGATCGGTACTTCCTAGACCGCGTAGTGGATAAACTGTTTGTCTTTACCGGCGATGGGCATATTGAAATCGTTCATGGCTCGTATTCTGACTACAAAGATGCTCTTGATGAAAGTAGTGGCAGCAAGCGCCCATTCTATATGCCAAATGATAATATACCGGCTAATTCCAAAGCGGTACGAGCTGTAAAAGGTGGAGAGGCTGATAGCGATGACTCTGTTGATAATCAATCTAATAGGGTAGATACCCTTGGAAATGATAATGTTGTAGCTAGTGATGAAACAGATACTTTCAAAGAAATACCAAAGAAGGGTCTCAATAAAGCAGAAGAAGCGGAGTATGCCAAAATTATGGATGAATTGCCTAAGCTAGAACATTTAGTGAAGGGCCTCGATGTTATGATAAGCCAAGTGGCTACTGATTATGAAAAAATGCAGTCACTGATGGAGGAACGAGAAGAAACACAGACTCAAATAGATGTGCTCACTGAACGGTGGATGGAATTAGAGGAACGCCTATAACTCCTTTTATCATGCTATTTTTTAATATCTGTTATGCAAAGGAATTACGTGTAAGTTTATTGATAAAACTCACAATGTATAGTATAATTTCTACGATTAACGATAACAACGTTACCTAAGTAGGAGGAACTCATGAGTAAGTACCAATTTTTAGACCGTCGCGTGCCAATTGAAGACGGAAATATTGCATTAGTACAAGATTTAACTAAATGTAAAAACTGCTCCTTATGTCGTAAAGCTTGTGCTGTAGACATGGGTGTATTTGATTATTATGATTTAACAACAAATGGGGATCATCCAATTTGTATTCATTGTGGTCAATGTGCATCTATTTGCCCATTCGATTCCATTAATGAACGTTCTGAAATTGATGAAGTAAAAGCAGCTATTGCTGATCCTAATAAAATCGTCATTTTCCAAACTGCGCCTGCCGTACGTGTTGGTTTAGGCGAGGAATTTGGCCTTGAGGCTGGTACATTTGTAGAAGGTGAAATGGTGGCTGCTCTTCGTAAATTGGGTGGTGACTATATTCTTGATACAAACTTTGGTGCGGACATGACTATCATGGAAGAAGCATCTGAGTTATTAGAACGCGTTATTAATAGTGATGCAGTATTGCCTCAATTCACATCTTGTTGTCCTGCTTGGGTTAAGTTTGCGGAAACATTCTATCCAGAATTCTTGCCAAACCTATCTACGGCTAAGAGCCCGATTGCTATGCAAGCGCCTACACAAAAAACTTATTTTGCTGAAAAAATGGGCCTTGATGCAAAACAAATTGTTGCTGTTGCAGTAACACCATGTACAGCTAAGAAGTTTGAGATTCGTCGCGATGAAATGAATTCCTCTGCGGAATACTGGGATACACCAGAAATGCGCGATACAGACTACTGTATTACTACACGGGAACTTGCAAAATGGTTGCGCGCAGAAGAAATCAACTTTGATGATCTTGAAGATTCTGCTTTTGACCCATTGATGGGTGAAGCTTCTGGTGGTGGTATCATTTTCGGTAACACTGGTGGTGTTATGGAAGCGGCTATGCGTGCGGCTTACAAGATGGCGACAGGTGAAGATGCACCTCAAACATTGATTCCATTCGAAGCTATTCGCGGCATGGACGGTGCTCGCGAAGCAGACGTAGTGATTGGCAATAAAACATTACACGTAGCGGCAGTTCATGGTACAGGTAATTTGCGTAAGTTCATCGAACGCATGCGTGCAGAAAATATCCATTATGACTTCATTGAAGTAATGGCTTGTCGTGGTGGCTGTATCGGTGGTGGTGGTCAACCACGCGTTAAATTACCGATGGCTGACAAAGCTCGTGAAGCTCGTATTGCTTCCTTGTATACTCGCGATGCAGAAGTAACTGTAAAAGCTGCTTGTGATAATCCAGATATCCAAAAATTGTATGCTGAGTTCTTTGATGGCAAACCAATGAGCCACAAAGCACATCATATGTTACATACTACCTTTGTAAATCGTTCTGAAGATTTAGGCCCTAATGGCGCTTGTACGCCTGCTACATGCCCTACATCCGTACCTAATTTGAAAAAGGCGGCAGAGGCGGCTAAAGCGGCGGTGGAAGCTAATAGCTAAGAGTTGATGGTTATTAGTTAATAAAAAGCATAAAGATAGCTAAGAAATATATAGCAGATAGTTGATATGTTAGTCAGCTATCTGCTTTTTTATCTATTTTATATAGTGGAAATATGGTCAATAAAAGTTTTCACAGATGTAGATTCTATATATGCCATATACGCATAGGGGTTAAAATATAGAGATTGGTAAATTGGTTTAGGAATTATCTGTAGTATGCTATAATTAAATTGTTATTATAGAAGCAATCAATACTGGTTCGGGAGGATCTTCATGGCTTTTAAATTAAAAGGAAAAGAAGAAAAATTTTTCAGTATTTTGGAAAAGCATGCTGCACTAACTTATGAAAGTGCGGAAATGATGGAACGCGTGTTTAAGGGGGATATCTCTAAGGAAGAGGCATTTCTTGAAATTGATACAAAGGAAAAAGCTGCCGATGAATTAGTAAATGAAACTGTAGAGCGTTTGCGCAAAACATTTATCACTCCAATGGATCGTGAGGATATTCAGCTTTTGATTGACCAACTGGATACTACATTGGATAATATTAAAGAAATCATGGATAAAATGGTTATGTATCACGTTGGCAAACCAAGTGATGGTGCTATTCGCATGAGTGAAATTGTTGTTAAATGCGTTAAGCATATCAACAAATCCATTGGTTATATGGGGAGTCTTAAAAAGGATCATGTGAAGGTAGAGGGGCGTGTTCACCAAGTATTGAAACTTGAGTCTGAAGCGGATAATATTTATCATGAAGAAATGGCTAAGCTCTTTACAGAGTGTACAGATCCAATTGAAATTATCAAATGGAAGGAAATCCTTAGCGCTATGGAAGATGTAATCGATGGCTGCGAAGATTTGGTTGGTACATTCCGCCGGGTAGTATTGAAGTATGCTTGATACTCATTATTTAGTATGGCTAGTTGTATTTTTAGCATTAGCCTTTGACTATATCAATGGCTTTCATGATACGGCGAATGCCATTGCCACATCCGTTTCTACACGAGCTATTGAGCCTAAAAAGGCAATTATGATGACCGCTGCTCTCAATTTTTTGGGTGCAATGGTTAGTACAGGTGTTGCAAAGACTATCGGTGGTGATATAGTAATGTCGCCATCTCTTATCGATAGTGGTATTATTTCTGCAGCCCTTATCGGTGCCATTACATGGAATCTTTTAACTTGGTATTGGGGAATCCCGAGTTCCTCATCCCATGCTTTGATTGGTGGTATCATCGGTGCAGTGGGCTGGTCTGTAGGATTTGATGCGTTGAATGAGGCGGGGATTTTAAAAATCTTTTTGTCTCTTATTTTATCTCCGATTGTAGCCATGATTGGTGGCTATATTGTGATGAAAGTATTGTTGCTTATTTTCGGTAGATTTTCTCCAATTGCTTTAAATGATCGATTTAGATCCATGCAAATTGTATCAGCAATTATGATGGCATTTTCTCATGGCTCTAATGATGCACAAAAAGCGATGGGGATAATCACATTAACCTTACTTAGCGGTGGTTTCATCGATACATTAGATGTACCGATTTGGGTAAAACTTTGTTGTGCTACTGCAATGGCTATGGGTACTGCTGTAGGCGGTTGGAAAATTATCTCCACAATGGGTACCAAGATTTTCAAACTAGAAACTATTAATGGGTTCGCTGCTGATTTAAACTCGGCGATTACTATTTTTACAGCTACATTCTTACATTTACCTGTCAGTACTACACACGTAGTAAGTGGTTCTTTACTAGGTGTAGGCTCTTCTAAACGTATTAAAGCCGTTAACTGGGGCGTAGCAAGATCTATGGTTATGGCTTGGTTTGTAACGATTCCATTATCTGGCATCGTTGCCGCTATTGCTTATGAAGTAGGTCACTTACTATTTGGCTAATTCATATACTTTTTATTATAGTAAAAAAGACTGCAAACGCAGTCTTTTTTGTTTATCAAAATATTCTTGCTATATTGTCATATTTATAAATAATTTGCTTTTCTATTTTAAAATTTTATTTACTATATGTGTACGTGATAGTATCTAAATAGTCTAAAATATAGAAATAAACTGGTTTTTAAATACTATATTCTATAAAAGAGATTTATCTATATTTGGCAACATTAATGTTACAATTCAAGTTGAATAGGGAAAAATACTTATAAATATGTGTTTTGTTGATTATGCATTTTACTAATAAATGAAGTTTATTACTAATTTATAGGCTGTTAAGAGGTTGTTTAAAGTGAATGGCTATTGCATACTTATGTATACGAGGTTATACTATCGGTAGAAGGAGTTTTTCAAGTGAAAAGTGAGGTATGTATATGGCATGGGGTGGATCTAGACGCGGTGCCGGGCGCCCACGTAATCCTATTAAACGTATTGGTAGAACCTTTCGACTTAGTGATGAAGAGTTTCTTTCGCTAAAGCCATTGATCATGGCTATTAAGGCAAATAATGATAAACGATATAGGCAACAATATAGTCGAGAAGTATAAATAATCAGGCATTGTCACAGCATATACAATTTAATA
>OJUL01000062.1_pt1 | contig 62528 bp, 52 predicted proteins | sample 1601491 | NCBI WGS metagenome assembly OJUL01 (sample SAMN04436862, study PRJEB24849) | human gut metagenome | biome: human gut; feature: NICU; material: stool | host: Homo sapiens | place: USA: Saint Louis, MO | collected 2011-11-09 | reverse complement strand
ACCATAACTCCATTCGAAAAAGCTATTCTTTTATTGAAAACTTTATACTCTCAAGGAGGGATAAAGGGACCGGGAAAAACCGGGCCATTTTATGCATATTGGTTTATATCCTTATTATGGCGGGTATGATTGGAAGTTTACGGATGCAGTCCAAAGGGATGGCTGATCGTATGGCGTGGGCTGTATTTATTGTATCCCTGGCGGCGATGGGAGTGATTTCGTATCCGCTGATATGGGGAAAAGACAGGGGAGAGGGAGAACGGCTGGAAGAGGGGAAGATGGAGAAACAAAAAGAACAAAAGGAACAAAATAAACAAAACGAACAAGATAAGCAAAACAAACAAGATAATCAAAACGAGCAAAAGGAAGACAGGCGGGAAGCGTTGTACCGCAGGCTTGGGGAATTTACGGATACAGTCCTGTTTGAATACAGATACCGTGACGGAAGCATTCTGTTTACCCCCAATGCATCAAACCAGATGGAGACTTCTGTTCTGAAAAGCGCCCTTGAGAAATACGTGAAGTGTCCGCCGCTGCAGGGAGAAAGCAGATGCTTTGAATTTCGCATGAAAGCGGATACGGAGGACTATCGCTGGTGCATCTGTCATATCAGGGCAGAATATGACGGGGGAAAGGAGTCTGTAGATAAGTATGCGGAAGCAGAGAGGCCGGTCTGCCTGATAGGAAAACTGGACGATATCAGCAAACAGAAGGAGCGGGAGGAGCAGCTTCTGTTTCAGTCTACCAGAGATGGCCTGACCGGTATCTATAATAAGACGGCCTTTGAATATATGATGGAAGAGACCTTGAAAAGGGGAAGCCGCGGCAGTTTATATATGATCGATATCGATAATTTCAAGGATGTGAACGACCAGTACGGGCACCCGGCCGGCGATAAGATTCTGGTTAAGACAGGCGAACTTCTGCGCGAAATCTTCCGTGATTCTGACTTGATCGGCAGAGTTGGCGGTGATGAGTTCGTAGTCTATTCGGAAAGCGGAGATACCAAAATGAAGGCATTGAGGCTTCTGAACGGAACCGCAGATTTTACAAAAGAAGGCGAATTACGGATTTCTGTGAGCATCGGAATAGCCAGCAGCACCGGGGACCCGGGCGAAGAGTACCAGGAACTGTTTTCCAGAGCCGATCAGGCCATGTACCGGGCAAAGCAGGAGGGGAAGAATCGGATTGCCTGGTATGAGGAGTAGGGAAGCGGGGAAAAAGCGAATTGTGGAAGCAAAATATAGAAGCAAAATGTAGAGGCAAACTATAGAAGAGAAGTGGTAATGAGTGGCGGTAGCAGGGGAAATGAATAAGAAATGGGATGGCTGCGTTTAAGACGCAGCCATTTTTGTGACGGAAGGAATAAATCAGGCGATGCTAAACTAGTCAGAGTCACAGGGGAGATCCACCAGGGTATAGGAATGACCGATATAAGGAAGAAAAATATTTACGATGTCTGAGGTACGGATTTTTAAACTGGAGGTGTTGATGCAGGGATGGCAGCCAAGAAATTCCTGCTCAAGAATATCTCTGTCAATCAGCAGCCGGACGCGGTTTTCTTTATCATTCATCAGTCCCAGAACTGATACTGAACCAGGGGTGATATTTAAATACTGTTCCATAAATTCAGGTTCTGCAAAAGAGAGCCTGGCCGAGCCGATCTGTTTTGACAGAACTGCCGTCCGGAATTTTTTGCAGCCGGGAATCATGAGAAGATAAAAGCTGTTTTTCTGGGCATTGCGCAGAAATAAATTTTTACAGATCTCTGTTTCCAGGAGTGCATCGATATCGTGACATGCCTCTATTGTAGCGGTCGGATCATGATCCAGGCGCTGATAGGCGATACCAAGTTTATCCAAAAGATCGTAAGTGACCTTCTCTTTTTCAGGACGCCCGGTGAGATCTGCGGGCCGTCCGGTATATAAAGTCCGGTCTATGTGAAAAACATGGGCGGGAGTGATACTTTCTGCTGCTGTGTTTGCCATATGAAATGCCTCTTTCTGTTTGCATTCGGTCAAACTGGTAATAAGAATATGAGTGTTATTATACAAGAGAATGGAATAATTGCAAGAGGAAAGCAAAAATGGTTGACGGAAGAAGGTAAAATGGGACCGGCTGTATGATGGAAAATGGGGTATGCTGTTATCAATACGGGAAAACCAGGTAAGAACAATTCTTTTTTCAATGGCTTTATGCGGTGTCTTGTATTATAATGATTTTTACAGGAGTAACCGGTTATGAACGGGGCTTAAGATTGTGTAATCATTTGCTGGATTATTTCCGACAAGGCTGACAGATGGAATCAGCAGAATGGGTGCATTTAAAACATATAGTAAATGAAAATAAAAGAAGAAAAGGAAGGACAACTCAAATGATTGAAAACCGACTGAAAAATGAAAGATCGAGAGTATTGACAGAAAAGGCGATGAGTTCGAAGCGTGATGATAAATCTGCAAGGTACGGAGAGGGGAAGAGACGAGAAGATAAAGCAGTAAATACGGCAGGAGGCGTTTCCGGTAAGCGTGGAAACAATACAGCCGGGAAAGCAGGGCACAAGCCGGAGACGGGGAAAAGGCCGCTGCAGAAGGGAAGTAATCAAAAAACAGGAAATAACAGAGATTTAAGAAGCGGTACATCTGCTTTCAAGCGTGGAATAAGCGCGAAGGAAGAGGGGCATCCGGTTAGGAAAAATACTACGCCATGTCCTGTATTTCTGCGCTGCGGCGGCTGTCAGCTTCTGGATATGCCATATGATAAACAGTTGAGCCTGAAGCAGAAACAGTTGGAGGAATTACTGAAACCGTACTGCAGGGTACAGCCAATTATCGGGATGAAGGATCCGTTCCATTACAGAAATAAGGTACATGCTGTGTTTGACCATGATAAAAAAGGAAATCCTGTTTCCGGCGTCTATGAGGCAAATACACATCGTGTCGTTCCGATTGAAAGCTGTCTCATTGAGGATCAGAAGGCGGATGAGATCATTGGTACCATCAGAGGAATGTTAAAATCATTTAAGATCAAAACGTTTGATGAGGATACAGGGTACGGCCTTCTGCGCCATGTGCTGATCAGACGCGGTTTTGCAACGGGTGATATCATGGTCGTTCTGGTTACGGCATCTCCTGTATTTCCTTCCAAAAATAATTTTGTCCGCGCATTGAGAGAAAAGCATCCGGAAATCACAACCATTGTTCAGAATATTAACGGCAGGGATACCAGCATGGTGCTTGGAGACAGGGAGAACGTGCTGTACGGAAAAGGCTATATTGAGGATATTTTATGTGGATTTCGTTTCAGGATCTCTTCTAAATCGTTTTATCAGGTGAATCCGGTACAGACAGAGGTGCTTTACCGAAAAGCGATAGAACTGGCCGGCCTTACCGGGAAGGAAACGGTGATTGATGCATACTGTGGTATCGGAACGATTGGGATCGTGGCGAGCCAGGAGGCGGACCGGGTCATCGGCGTGGAATTAAACCGCGATGCGGTACGGGATGCAGCCCAAAATGCTAAGATTAACGGGATTAAGAATGCGCAGTTCTATTGTAACGACGCAGGGGCATTTATGAGTAAAATGGCTGATAACGGCGAACATGTTGATGTTGTCTTTATGGACCCGCCGAGGAGCGGAAGTACGGAGGAGTTTATACAGTCGGTTGCGAAGATAAAACCGGAGAAAGTGGTGTACGTATCCTGTGGCCCGGAGACGCTGGCCAGAGATTTGGGAGTGTTCAGGAAGATGGGGTATGAGGCGAAAGTGGCATGGGGGGTGGATATGTTTCCGCAGGCTGCACATGTGGAGTCGGTGATAATGATGCAGAATTGTGGTTTTAAGAAAAAATAGAGGTTAAAACCACAAGATATAGTGGTTTTTGAGCAAAAATCGAGCGAAAAACAGGGCAAAAAATGGCCGTTTTTAGCCCCGATTTTTTGGCCCTTCCACAGATGCAGGAAGGTATTTCAGTGATATATGGGAAAAATTCAAGGTCAGCCGACGAAAAATTGGCTGGCCTTTACTGCCGGTTTTGTGGATTTTGAGTCGCTTTGTAAAGCAACGAGCAGAAAATGCCGGAAAGTAAGGAAGAAAGAGAACTTGCGATTGAATTTGACTCCTGGAAGAAGATCTGCCCAAGTGGTGTCTTATGGCATGTGTCATGATGGCATATGAAGAGAACATTCCAAGACGAAGAAGGTAGTAATGCAGAGCAAAGGATAAAGGTGCATACATTATTTTACGAACTTAATAACTCATGGATAGCCATGTTGAAAATACTATAAATCTTCAGTATAATCTAAAAAAAGGGGGGATTATATGGATCTTCGCGTGCTAAACTATTTTCTGGCAGTGGCCAGGGAGGAAAACTTTACGCGGGCAGCACAAATGCTTCACGTCACCCAGCCTACCTTATCGCGACAGATTGCACAATTAGAGGAAGACCTCGGTGTAAAACTTTTTACCAGAAGCAATCATAATATTATACTAACGGAAGATGGTATGATTTTGAAACGCCGCGCACAGGAGTTGCTGGCTCTGGCTGAGAAAACCAGGCAGGATTTAAGGCACAGAGATGAGGAACTCACCGGAAAAATTGCTATTGGCAGCGGAGAATTTCAATCTACCAGATTTCTGTCGCAGATGATTGCCTCCTTCTCGGAGAAACATCCCAATGTGCAATATGAGATTTACAGCGGGGATGCGGATAACATTCACGATTATGTAGAGAGAGGTCTTCTGGATATAGGGTTGATGGCAGAACCGATTGATATTCGTAAGTATGATTTTATTTCTATGCCGGTAAAGGAACGCTGGGGAGTATGGGTAAACACGGATTCCGCTTTGGCTCAAAAAGAATGGGTGCAGCCGGAAGATTTAGTTGGAAAACAACTAATCACTGCCACAGGCGAATTCCCAAAGAGCAGTATTGGTAAATGGCTTGATGATTATAATACGCAGGTGAAAATTATTGCTACAGGTAATTTGTTGTACAATGAAGCAATGCTTGCGGAGAATCATTTGGGGATTGTACTTGGTATTAAGCTGAACTATACATACGATAATTTGTGCTTTGTTCCTCTTTATCCAATACTTGAAATGAGCACAGTTCTGGTATGGAAGAAAGAACAGATTTTCTCCTCTGCCACGAGCAGTTTTATTGAATTCGCAAGACAATACGAAAAAGTAATATCTGACAATAAATTATAGGCATTAGACATAGAATGAATATAGGCTTACAATGAGGGTGTTCCGGAAGGGACATCCTTATTTATTTACATTATCGTGCGAAGCACGCCTATGGGGAGCATTAAGCTGCGGTGTGACCTTTTGGTATGAATAATCAGCGAGGTGAGACTATGACAATTAATGAAGCAAGTGAACGGTACAATATTCCGATTGAAGTTTTAAAGGAATATGAAAGCTGGGGCCTGTGTGATGAAGTGAGAAGGGTGATGGGGGTATGGCAGTATGATGACCGGGATATACAAAGGCTTAGTATGATTATGACCCTCCATGATATTGGCTTTGACAACAACGAGGTTGAGGCATATATGCGTCTTCTTTTGGAAGGTGATTCCACAGAAGAAGAACGCCTGGATATGTTAAACAAAAAACGTGGAGTGACCCTCGATGAACTTCATTTTAAACAGAAACAGTTAGACCGTGTGGATTATTTACGGTACAAAATTCAAAAAACACATAAGTAAATTCGGCAGCCATACTCAAACAAATACTTCAAAGAGGAGGACTTTAGAAAAAGGAGGACTTTAGAATGAAAAAAATATTATCGTTTATCTGTGTTTGTTCCACGGTGTTTGTTACGACCGCCTGCAGCAGCCAGGGCAGTGCGTCTGATACGGGCATGTCTGTACCAGCTTCTTCACAAGAAACCGGCAAAGCGGCACAGCAAACGGATCTTTTGCAGAACGACAGTGAGAACGCCTCTGTTACAAAGAAAGCCGGCGAAGAAACGGATGATACAGGAACTGAGGAAGCCGGATCTGATATTCTGGTTGCATATTTTTCCGCAACGGGAACAACCAGGACCCTGGCAGGGTATATCTCCGAAGTTACAGGGGGAGATTTATATGAAATCGTACCGGAAATCCCGTATTCATCGGAGGACTTGAACTATAGTGACAATAACAGCCGAAGCACCAGGGAACAGAATGATGAAAGTGTTCGGCCTGTAATCTCAGGCAGTTTGGAGAATATGGATCAGTACGACACGATTTTTCTGGGCTATCCTATCTGGTGGGGAGAAGCGCCGCGTATCATCGATACCTTTATGGAAGCTTACGATTTCAGTGGAAAAACGATTGTTCCATTTTGCACTTCCGGAGGCAGCGGGATTGGATCCAGCGCACGAAACCTGCACAACCTTGCTGGCTCTGATGTAATTTGGCTGGATGGGAAACGGCTTAGCAGTGATATTTCTCATGGTGAAATGGTGAGCTGGATTGATGGACTTTCACTGGATGTGATGGCCCAGTGAAGGCGGCGGTAAAAATGATGGTGGATATGAGTCTGCTTGTAATGCTTCCTGTTCTTATGGCAGAAATATTGACTGGGCAGGAATTTCATGAATGGCTTGGGACGGCAATGGCTGTCGTGCTAATCCTCCATCATCTCTTAAACATAAACTGGCTGAAACATATCGGGAAAGGGAATTATACGCCCCTGCGCAGCCTCATTACCATTATTAATTTACTCCTTTTTGCAGATATGTCTATTCTTATGATCAGCGGTATCGTGATGAGTGGATTTGTATTCGAGTGGCTGCCCATTTCAGGAGGTATGGTTCTCTCTCGTAGACTTCACCTGTTTGCTTCCCATTGGGGGCTAATTCTGATGGCACTGCATACGGGAGTGCATTGGAGCAGGGTTGTTAGATTGGGAACAAAGTTTTTGGAAAAATCAGAATCAGAAGATGAATTGGCCTGGCTGGCCAGAGGTCTTGCAGCTGCAATTTCTATATTTGGTGTTTACGCTTTTATACAGCAGAACATGTCAGACTACCTGTTCTTAAAAACGGCCTTCGTATTTTGGGATGAAACGAAGACAGTTGCTTCATTTTTAACAGAAACGCTTTCTATTATGGGATTGTTTATAACAATCGGTTATTATGGACAGAAACAAATGAAAGGGTTAAAAGGAATGAAACATAAAACGGCAAAATATCTTGCTTTTTTAATTCCAATTCTGGTTTGTATAGGGACTATTTGCTGGATGATGACAGGAAACCGTGCATCTCCAGCCGATTCGTGGGAAACCACACCTTCTGTGGCAACAGAAGTAAATGATGGATATGTCTTGATTCCTGGCGGGACATTTTTAATGGGAAGTCCGGAGCGTGAGGCATGGAGAGACAATCATACCGTTTTGTAGTCAGGGCGGTGGAAGATTCGGACAGAGCCTGGCATTTATTGCAAAGCTGGCGCCAGATGCGATGATTGGCGAGGGACTGGCAATTAGCTACTCAGGCGGTGAATCTTTGTCTTCTATGTAAGTACATGGCTTGAGCTTAACAAGGTGAGACAATAAAAATAGTGAAGGAGGAAAAGGGAAAATAAAGGCTTGCCGGATAGAGGATATATAAATGATATTTTGGCGAATGCCAATCATAAAATAAAGCTAAATAACAGGAGGAAAAAATGCGAAAATTATTAAAGAAAACGTTAGCGATTTCAGGTTGTGTAGCCATGATGGCTTCTATGACTGCATGCGGTGCGAAGCCGGAGACACAGCCAGAGGCAACAAGGCAGACAGAGGCAACAATGCAGACAGAAGCAACGGCGGAAACAGAAGGACAGGCAGTAAAGGAGGGGGACGCGATGGCAGTGAATTACGGGAACATGAAGGATGTCAGCATAAAAATTGAACCTATTGAACTCACGGAAGAATGGGACAAGGTTTTTCAGCTCAGTGATGAAGTAAATCATAGAAAAGTAACATTTGCTAACCATTTCGGTATTACTCTGGCTGCGGATCTTTATGAACCGATGGAGTATACGGGCAAGCTTCCGGCTATTGCGGTCTGTGGCCCTTTTGGCGCGGTGAAGGAGCAGAGTTCCGGACTTTATGCACAGGAACTGGCAAAAAGAGGATTTCTGGCTATCGCTTTTGATCCGTCTTTTACAGGAGAAAGTGCCGGCTACCCGAGAGATTTTAACTCTCCGGATATTAATATCGAAGATTACCAGGCGGCTATTGATTTTCTTTCCATACAGGAAAATGTCGATCCTGAAAAAATTGGAATTATCGGTATCTGCGGCTGGGGAGGTATGGCGGTGCAGACAGCTGCACTTGATACAAGGATAAAGGCAACGGCAGCAATGACGATGTATGATATGAGCAGAAATACTGCGCTGGGATATTTTGATTCTGTGGATGAAGAAGGCAGATATGAGGCCCGGATAGCTTACAATCGTCAAAGAACAGAGGACTATAAAAACGGATCTTATACAATGGGAGGAGGACTTCCCGAAGAAGCGCCGGAAGAGGCACCTCAATATGTGAAAGACTATGTTGCATATTACAAGACAGAGCGCGGTTATCATCCCCGTTCCGTCAATGCAAATAACGGCTGGGCGGCCACTGCCGGCGGTTCTCTGATGAATATGCGTCTGTTTGAATATGCTCCTGAAATCCGCAGCGCGGTTCTGCTTGTACACGGGGAAGAAGCACATTCTCTTATGTACAGCCAGGAGGCATACAAACTGTTACAGGGAGATAATAAAGAGCTGATGCTTATCCCTGGCGCCTCCCATACAGATTTATACGATCAGATGGAAATCATCCCATTTGATAAATTGGAAACATTTTTTAACAACGCATTTACACAGTAGTTACGGATCATACCGGAGCGATTCAATCCGGAAGCAGTACAACTGGAATCCCGGAAGACGGTGCGAATGAATAACAGGAGATGACCATGAAAGTTTTAGCAATTAACAGCAGTGCAAGAAAAGATGGGAATACAGCAATCCTTATTGACCATGTATTTCAGGAACTAAACAAAGCCGATATTGAAACAGAACTGGTGCAGCTGGCAGGTCAGATCATAGAGCCCTGTAAAGCTTGCTGGGCCTGCCAAGGAAAGAAGAACTGTGTGCATAAGAAGGACACATTCCGCAATATTTTTGAAAAAATGGTGCAGGCAGACGGGATTCTGCTGGGCTCTCCGGTTTATACCGCCAATGTCTCTGCTAATATGCAGGCATTTCTGGAAAGGGCAGCTGTGGTATGCGATCTGAATCCCGGATTGCTCACCCATAAGACAGGAGCAGCCGTGACAGCGGCACGCAGAGGCGGCGCATTGCAGGCCATTGACAGCATGAACCACTTTTTCCTGAATCATGAAATGTTTGTGGTCGGCTCGGTTTATTGGAATATGGCATACGGGCAGATGCCTGGCGATGTCCTGAAAGATCAGGAAGGGTTGGATAACGCAGGTAATCTTGGTCGAAATATGGCCTATCTGATGAAAACATTACAGAAAGGCCAGAGCCTTATATGAAAAAGACAATCAGCATACGAAACGGTGTTGACAAAATCCACACTTTTGCATATACTAATCATATCAAATAATTTTGATGTGAGGTAAAACGTGGAGACAACATATCAGAAAAATGCCAAGGTATTTAAGGCGCTATGTGATGAAAAACGACTTGCTATCCTGGAACAACTGCGCAGTGGAGAAAAATGTGCATGTATATTACTGGAACAATTGGATTTAACACAGTCAGGACTTTCCTATCATATGAAAATTCTCTGTGAATCTGGGATTGTATCCAGCCGGCAGGAGGGAAAATGGACCCACTATCGGTTAAGCGCGGCAGGCAGAGATTATGCAGTAGATTTGCTGAAGAAGCTGACCACGCCAGATACAGAGCAGAAGAGCGAATGCATTTGTCAGGGAAATTAAACGCCATCTTTATTGGATGGCGTTTATAAAACAAGAACACATCAAAAAAAGTTGATATGTGTGCTCCGCAAAAATGAAAGTGAGGATTTTTTATGAGCATTTGGGAGTTTATACAAGACCAGGTTCTGGGAATGAAGTGGCTGAACAAAATGATTGGAAGCATGCTTTCTTCTTTGGGACTGGACATAAGTGGGCGCGTTGGGGGCAGTGTTCAATTTTTTGTTTACGATGTAGTAAAAATAACGGTGCTGCTTTGTTTCCTGATTTTTATGATTTCCTATATCCAGAGTTATTTCCCTCCTGAGCGGAGTAAACGGATTCTGGGCCGTTTTCATGGAATTGGAGCTAATATTATTTCAGCGCTGCTGGGGACTGTGACACCATTTTGTTCCTGTTCCTCCATCCCGCTGTTTATTGGTTTTACAAGCGCAGGATTGCCGCTGGGGGTTACATTCTCCTTTTTAATCTCCTCTCCCATGGTGGACCTTGGTAGTTTGATTCTTCTTATGAGTATTTTTGGAACCAGGGTAGCCATTATCTATGTTGTTGTGGGGCTTGTTATTGCAGTAGTCGGCGGCTCGCTGATTGAAAAAATGCATATGGAACCTTATGTGGAAGAATTTATTAAGACTGCAGGCAGTGTAGATATTGAATCACCGTCTCTGACGAAAAAGGAACGCCTGACTTTTGCAAAAGAACAGGTTGCGGCCACCTTTACAAAGGTCTTCCCGTATATTCTGATTGGCGTGGGCATTGGCGCAATGATCCACAATTGGATTCCGGAGAGCTGGGTGGAGGCTGTCCTGGGAAGTAATAATCCAATCGGTGTTATCCTGGCTACGTTGGTCGGTATTCCGATGTATGCTGATATCTTTGGAACCATTCCCGTCGCTGAAGCGCTGCTCTTTAAGGGAGCGCAGCTGGGAACGATTCTCTCTTTTATGATGGCGGTTACAACGCTGAGCCTGCCTTCTATCATTATGCTGCGCAAGGCAGTAAAACTAAGGCTCCTTGGCCTGTTCATTGGAATTTGTGCAGGCGGGATTATTCTCGTGGGTTATTTTTTTAATGCGATACAGGCGTTCATCATATAGAAAACTTAGGTAACAATTATTCGGTGCTCAATTGTCAAATATAATATAAAAGGAGATCAGAATTATGAATTTGTTTGGGAAGAAAAAGAAAGAAGAAACGGCAGGCTGCTGCTGTGGCGGAAACTGTACGCCTGAAACGATGGCACAGGCTGAGAATGCTAAAAACGAAGGAGCCTCTGTTAAGATACTGGGATCCGGCTGTGCAAAATGCAATCAGTTGGAAGAAGCGACGAGGGCAGCGCTTGAACAGTTAGGTATGGATACCGCCGTCGATCATGTGACTGATTTTTCACAGATAGCAGCCTATGGTGTCATGACAACACCTGCTTTGGTAGTGGATGGGAAAGTGGTATCGATGGGAAAGGTCCTTAAAACTGAGGAAGTTAAAAAAATACTTCAGAAGATGAGGGGGTAGAGGACCCGACAGGGAAAGACGATGATGAATTTGTATATGTGATACAGTGCATTAGTGAAAATATAGAGAAACTCAAGAAAAAGATTTATTTAAGAACAACGATACAATAAAGCAGGTGGCTGCCCAAGGGGATACTGGTTGAAACCGGTATCCTTTTTCTCTAGCAGGAGAAAAAAAGAAGGAGGCAGGGTTCTGGCCGGGAAAAGGTATCTGACATAAAACTCGAACAAATGTTCCTTTTTTGGCTTGCGCGATAGAGGCTGATCCGGTATAATAGAGTGAAGAGGTAAGGAGGCAGAGAGATGATTCGACTATTTGAATTTCGGGATTTAGACAAGATTATGAACATATGGCTGGAGGGAAATCTGGAAGCTCATTCATTTATAGATGCAGAGTATTGGAATAAGAATTTCGATTCCGTAAAATCAGTATTGCCCAATGCGGAGGTATATGTATACGAGGAGGCAGGAGAAATTCTGGGATTCATCGGAATGGATGCGGAATACATAGCCGGGATTTTTGTAGCGGCAGGACATAAGGGACAGGGAATCGGCCATCAGCTGATTGAAGCGGTGAAAAAGAAGAAGAGGCTGACCCTGCATGTGTTTGAAAAGAATACTGGGGCAATGGCCTTTTATCTGGCAGAGGGATTCAAGGTCCGGGAGCGAATGACAGAAAAAGAAACCGGAGAGAGGGAATGCCTGATGGTCTATGAGGACGGACAATAAGGGCTTGATGAAAGAGAAAAGGCGCTCCCGGCTTATTTGATGGAGGAAACCGGAGGTGGTGATATGGCAACCTGGAATCCATGGCACGGATGTAAAAAAATCAGCCCGGGCTGTGCAAATTGTTATGTTTATCGGAGGGACGCTGAATTTGGTAAGGACAGCAGTATCGTGACCCGCACCTCCAGCTTTGATATGCCAATCAAACGTAACCGCAAGGGGGAATACAAGCTGCAGCCGGATGGCGAGAGTGTGTATACCTGTATGACCTCTGATTTCTTTCTGGATGAGGCAGATGAATGGCGTGAGGAAGCATGGGATATCATTCGCAGGCGCAGCGATCTGCACTTTGTTATTATTACCAAACGCATACACCGGTTTGAGGTGGAATTACCGGGGGACTGGGGAAGCGGATATGAGAATGTGACGATCTGCTGTACCTGTGAGAACCAGAATCGGGCTGATTACCGTCTTCCTCTGTTTCTGAATTTGCCGATCAAACATCGGACTGTGATTCACGAACCGATGCTGGAGCAGATTGATATCCGGAAGTATTTGACCACGGGGAAGATAGAAGGGGTTACCTGTGGAGGAGAGTCCGGGCCGGAGGCAAGAGTCTGTGACTTCGCCTGGATACTTGATTCCATGGAACAGTGTGTGGAATATGATGTACCTTTCTGGTTTAAGCAGACTGGGGCAAGGTTTAAGAAGGGGAATAAGGTGTATCTGATAGACCGGAAGGATCAGATGAGTCAGGCGCAGAAGGCAGGAGTAAATTATAGATTCTGAATATTATATTCAAGTGTTATTGTGGATGAAAAATTTGAGATATAAATATATCAAAAACGTGTGCATTTATTGAATAATTGATGTTAAGATATATAGGGGTATATCTTGAGGAAAAGACAGCCACAGGAGCGTGTTTGCATGGATGGTTGGCTGTCTGAATAAAAACTGAATGCCAGTGTAATTTGGAGGCATATTGTTTAGCAGATTAAATATATTTCCTTAAATCGGAATTTTAAGGAGGCAATAAGTATGGATAACCTTGCCATTCATTTTCTTAATTATGATGAGCAATTGGTCACGCAAGAAGCAGTAAATAAATTGATTACAATATTCGTAACAATCAGATTTCAAATGCGTGGCTGGCTTTGGATGAATATGGTGAAGAGGACTTTCTCTCTGTGGATATTGCGAATAGATGGGTGGCACTTGCCTTTAATACATGGGACGAGAATGGGATTGCTCATATGTATCAGCCAATTAATCAGAAGTATGAGGACTCCCAAGAGGATGCGCCTGTAAATATTGGAAGTCAAACGCCAGTTCTAAAGCGAAATGCGTTAGATAATTTAGACTTGGCAGCAGAATGTGTCCTGCATTTTGCCAAAACCGGAGAGTTGTATCCAAATTTAAAGTGGGAAGAAGCAGAATAAAACATTCCCCAACTTCCAGTTTATCGGAAAGCTGAACAGTGCAGCAAAATCGGAATTTGATACAGAGATTGGAGGTGTGACGGACATGGAAACTGATGGAAAAACATTACCAGATATAAGTTTCAATGATATAGATTTTGGCAGTGGTATAAGACAGAATGATGGTATGCTTTCTGTTCTCTGGCCTGATGGAGTATGCTAAAAATTACAAAAAGATTGGGCGTATTCATTAACTGTTGAGCGTGACGGATATATATTCACGCGTCAAAGATTCAAAAAGAAGGATAACCAGCTTTTGATTTGGGTAGAAAGACTGGCAAAGGATATTTCTAACGGAAGATATAAAACAAAGAAAACCGAGAAAGAGATAATTCTGGATATCATCACCCAAAGAAATTTAGCAAGCTTTATGAACAACACAAAGTGGCGGGAGTTACGAACAGGGATGCTCAATGAAATGCCTTTTGTGCCCCCATACGAATATAAAACTCTTTTTGATGACAGTGACTACATTTCTGAAGATTATGTCCAACATCTTATAAAAAACGAAGGGCCAAGTTGCCTTTGTAGTTTGGATGAGGAAAGTTTTAACTTCTTAAATTACAAAGCGATTGAATGGTTAAAAGTCAGACCGTGCTTTTTTACGGAAGAAGGTGGGCAGTTGGTGAAAAAGAAAGTATGGTATGATTGCGAAAAGGAATTTACTGAAATCCTCAAAAAATATTCGATACCATTTGAACTGCAAAATGGTGTTTATACCATTTATGGATATAAATAGTCTGCACTAAAAATAAAATTTGCAAAGCGATAACGTCCCGTTGCTAGGGGAGTTGAACAGCGCGAAAAATCGGGAGTTGGAGGAAAGAAGAATTATGAGCAAATATAATTCCCTGTGGGAATATATTCAAAAAAACGGAGGTTCATCATTCAAAATGACATTTGAAGAAATACAGAATATTGCCGGAATACCAATAGATCACTCTTTTCTGAAATATAAAAAAGAACTTACGGAATATGGATATGAAGTTGGAAAAATATCCATGAAAGAGCAGACGATTATTTTTAATAAGGTAGACTGATAACTTCCTGTTTGTTGGGGAGTTGAATCATACGAGAAATCGGAATTTTGGAAGGAAAAAGATAATGGCAAAAGAAAAGGCTTCATTCAAAGAATTTCTATCAGCAGTTGCGCCAGAACACCAGGCGTTTGTCGAGAAACTTAATACCAAACTTATTGAACAGGGCTGTGTTCTTGTAATTAAGGAAGCAAAAAGCGGTTATGCTGCTTCATATCAACTAGAGAAGAAAACAGTAATGAATTGGGTGTTTCGCAAGTCTGGTATTTTGGCACGGATTTACGGTGACAATGCTGGTAAGTATGAGGATACAATCGCTTCTCTGCCTGCTGATATGCAAAAGAAAATGATTACTTCTCGTGACTTGAGACTAATTGACCCTAATGCTTGTAGCGATACCTGTGTTAAAGGTTTTATTTATGCCTTGAATGGCGTTACACACAAAAAATGTCGTAATGACGGAATGTTTTTCCTGCTGACAAATGAAACAGCGGAGCATATAGCTGAGTTGGTCTGTGCAGAGGTTAATGTGCGTAAGTCAGTTTTATAGCATCAGAAAAATTAATTCTAATAAATCTGAATTTATTTAGAGGTGTACAATGAGCAATAAAGAGATTATAAAATACTTTTACGAGGTGGTCGTTTCAGAGAACATGCTTGATGAGCTTCCGCAATATATTTCAGAAGATTGCGTGCAAAGGGACGGAAAAAACGAGATTTTTATCGGCATAGATGGAATGAAACAACACCTTATGTCTGTTAAAAATACGTATCCCGACTACACAATGGAGATTATCCGCCAGTTTGAAGACGGAGATACTGTTATTTCGGAATTTATTATGAGAGGAACGCATAAAGGCGAGTTTATTGGAATAATGCCGATGAATAGGGTTATTGAAATGACTGGTGTAGATATTGATAAAATTGTGAACGGAAAAATCGTTGAACATGGTGGTGCGGTAAACACTTTTGATGCTTTTTGGGAAAACGGTTTGATTAAGCCAGTATAAATGAAAATTCAAATTTGTTGAGCTATGTATAAATATATAAGAAGCTGTCATAATGCTGCATTCAGTTATTTATGACAACTTCTTTTCTATTCCCATTCTGAATATTTCGAAATGGGTTATCATTAAAGGAGAAAGGTGGCAGAATGACTTTTTTTGAAGAAGAGCTGAGGAAGCTCATGGAAAAGAGCTGCTATAATGATAAGGTGACTTTTTTCCCTTGATGTGTTATGTAAAGGCCGGGAGCTATATTCGGATGCGCACGGAGTTTGAAGGGGATGGAAGGTATCGTTATAATGGTATAAAAATGACGATGATCAATTATCGTAAAGCAGAGGTTGATTCGTCATCTGGAGTGAATTATGGCGTTTACGCCAAGGCCCTTTTGCGCCTTTTGGAAATCAGAATCACACACTCCAGACATTGCGAGGTTTGTACCAAATTATGTCGAGAAAAGGAGGGGTGACATCGAATGTTTGATAATGATAAGTTGTTATTTTCAGCAAATAATGAAATTGACCATGTAAAAGGTATTGTTAAAGTGTACGACAGTTATGTTGCTCAGAATGAGGTTGGAAAAGAAAAACAGCAATTTCAGCAGATTGCAAAAATAATGAAGGAGAGGACAGAGGAACGTTATATTAAACCGATAAAAATGTTTTTACATAATTGTAAGGAGCATCCTGAACAATCAGGACTTATTGTTATGGGAATAAACTGTATTCTAATAGAACTTTATTTTGAAATGATTCATGGACTTGATAAATCGGATGAAGGTGGACATAAAGTACAAGACGCATACACTGCAATACTCCCATTGCTTGATCCCAGTATCACAGAAGAGGATGCAAAAAGATTTTACAAAGGGATTCGTTGTAAAATAATTCATCAAGGGCAAACTGGTTTGCATACGGCAATTACTTATGCCGAGTTAATAGACAAAATTATTATTTTATGTGGTGAATACTATCTATGTAATCCCAAAGTATTGTTTGAAGCGTTGACTTTACTGTATCATCAGTATTGGAAAGAATTGTCAGAAGGCAAAGACCCTATTCAAAAGCAAAATTTTATCAAGAAATTTAAATACATATTGTACCACGATGATTGATGGATTTTTATTAAGGTTCAATTATGCTTTGTAGTAAATTTCTTTGTTTTTTAAATACGCTGGGAGATTTGTATAGAGTTGCGCTGGAAATAGTAGATAACAAAAACAAAACTAAGTGCATAATAGTCAGTAAAGAGAGCCCCAGTTTTACAGCTCCTATATCGGGGTGACGCCATGATGCTGTATTAGGAAAAATCATAATATAGGAATTGCGCTAAATATTATATAGCATGTGCAGCAATGCGGGAGCAAGAAAATAATTGAGAAAGTAAAAAAAGATAGAGATATTAATATTTCTGTCAAGGTCCGACCATGTCTTTCGGGAGTCTTTTTCACACACTTCATAAATGTTGAGGCCTGTATGGAATTGTACTGGAAATAGATTAAGCTAAAGAATAAAGATTCAAAGGAGACCAGATGATGCACTGCGGATCGGAGAGGTCGATTTAGTATTTAACGATCACAGGCGTGCCTTTTCAGAATTGTAAGAGAACTTTTTAGTTTTAACCGCATATACCTACATCGAGGTGGCAGGACAGGGCCTTTTCAGCCACTTGAAGAGTGTAACCATGGAGGAACTTCGCCGGATTCCATGTATACTGACTTCCTCAAAAGATCAATAGGAGAATGAGCAGGAATACTATCAGAACACGTTGGAGTATGGTGGTGATTTTCTATTTGCGGAAAGTCTGGAGGAAGGACGTGTGATGGTGGCCGCTAACCGCGGATGTCTGCCGCAGGCAGGTTCCACGATTCACCGTATCCGCTAATTCACAATGGGAGTCAAATTACACGCAATTACTGCACTTTCTGGAAAAGGAAAAAACAAATGAATATCTGCAGACCTTCGCTGAATTGCAGAAAGAAGCGTTTGCAAAAACGTAATACATATCGGGCTGCTTCTTTATGAAATGAAAGAGGCAGTTTTTTTATGCCCTTCAACCAAATGACTGAATCAATTTTCGGATAAGACTATCTTATTAAAAGACCATGATAAATCAGATTGTTTCTTGTTTTCATACTTTTTATAATAACAAGAAAAGGAAAGGAGCAGGTAATTTCCGTAGCTTCATACCGCATTATACAGCGCAGGCTTATGAAGAAAACAAGAAACTGATAGTACGGCTTAGATGGCTGCCAGAGAAAAAGAATGCCATTGAGGCAGCTTTCTCTTACATGGACTTTGGGCAAATAAATGTACATTGTGCCGATACCAGTTTCACGCAAAGACAGCCCCCTCCGGGAGAATGCGGGGGCTGTCGAGGTGAACCTGACAACAGAGAAAATAGCAGATATTAATGAGAAACTTGGTCAAATGGAGATATTCAGTATGTTTGGCGGATCACCAGTTAAAAAATAGGGGGACTTACAGATTAAAAAAAGTGCTGTTATTAACCGGCACAGGCCGCTGTGAAGATTATGAATGAAGCCAGGTTTGATGCGCTTGCATATGAGATGGATATCTTTTCCCGCAGCTCAATCTGCAGTTTAATTGCGGAGGCGCAAACGTACGGTAAGATAGTCATGCTGGCGATGCCCCCACAGAAGAACTTCTGTCACTGAATATCCTGCAGCAGGGGAACATCCGGGATACGTTGCACGCCTATCAGCCGGCAAAACGCTGTAATGAAAATCGTGTCATGGCTGAGGTTGTAAAGTGGGGAAAGCGTGAAGCACGCATTAATGATATTGCACCAGGCATCATCGTCACACCATTGGCGATTGATGAGTTTAACGGACTCCGCGGCAAATTTTACAAAAGCATGTTTGCAAAATGTCCTATAGCACGTCCAGGTACAGCGGATGAGGCTGCCAATGCGGCGGAACTTTTGATGAGCTATAAAGGAGCATCTATTACCGGCGCTACATTCCTTATTGATGACGGCACGACTTCCAACTATTATTACGGCCCCCTTAGGCCCCAGGAAGAAAGCTCAAATCAAAGTGTCTGAGTTTTTTCCTTTGCAGCTGCAAATTCGGAGGGAACGGCCTCGTCAGGCAGGTAGTCATGGATTTTACAGGTTCCTGCCTCCCTGGCAGTCTCATAGTACCAGCACTTATAATCCAGAATTGCGAGGGTATCCTGCATTTGGGCAATTTGCTTCTTAACAATATCCCGCTGCTCTTGCATCAGTGCCAGACGTTTATCGATAGTACTGTCGCCCTCCATGCACCAATCCATGAAGGTTTTAATTTCTTTGATTGGCAGACCGGCTTTTTTCAGACATTCAATGATGGACAGCCACTGAAAGTCTGCATCTTTAAACATCCGGATTCCCCCGCCGGATCGCTCCACAAAGGGAAGAAGTCCTTCCTTGTCGTAATAGCGTAAAGTAGAGGACGCCACTCCCAGTTTTTTTGCCATTTCACCTACCGTATAAAACATGATGATCTCCATTCCTGAAAAGTTGAATACTAAAAACTGAAAAAATATCTTGACTTAAACCTGACTTTAAGTTGTATAGTTTGATTGAACTTATAAGCAAAGAGTAACATGCAGAAATAATAAAGTCAAGATGGAGGTAAAGAAAATGAATTTTAATGGGAACATTCCAACCCGTATCCTGTTTGGCGCTGGATGTCTGAATGATCTGCATACCCAGATCATGCCGGGAAAGAAAGCAATGCTTGAATGCGACCGCATTCTGCTTACGGATGAAGAATGTGCAGCAATTTACGAAAAATCGTATCGTTAAACAAGGAGGCATTTATGAAAATCTTATTGTTATATTACTCTTATGGTGGAAATACGCACCGTGCTGCGCGGCATATTCAAAAGATATTGGGCTGTGATGTACAGGAAATTTTGACTGTGACACCCTATTCAGGAGATTACAATTCGGTTGTCACTCAGGGACAACGGGAAGTGGAGGAAGGATACGAGCCGCCGGTCCGCCCCTTTGATAAGGATCTAAACCATTATGATACGGTGATTCTGGGAACCCCTGTCTGGTGGTATACCTTTGCTCCGGCTGTAAAGACGGTTCTTTCCGCCGCTGACTGGAATGGAAAAACGGTTTATCCGTTTGCCACAAACGGCGGATGGATTGGCCATACATTTCGTGATATGAAGACGGCCTGTGCCGGAGCTGACGTAAAACAGGGATTGAATATCCGTTTCGAAGGAGATCAGATGCAGACCTCAATTGCAGAAATCGACCGTTGGACGGCAGAGATTAAGGAGGAATAAAGAATGGAAAGACCCTATGTTTTCTGTCATATGATGACGTCGCTGGACGGTAAGATCATGGGAAACTATATGGAAGCGCCGGAGTCCGGTCCTGCCGGTGACGCTTTTTATCAAATCGCTTTCGGTAAAAAACCAAAATACCTGCATCAGGGATGGTTGTCCGGACGTGTGACCACCGATGATAATTTTACCATGTACCGCAGACCGGCGCTGGATGAGAAAGCGCCCGAAGTGCCGGAGGGTGACTTTGTTGCGGAGAAAGCACCCATGTATTATGTTTCCATTGATCCGTCCGGCAGACTCGGATGGGAAGAAAATACGCTTACCTATATTGATACCACCGCTCATGTACTGGAGGTGCTGACGGAACAGGCCTCCAATGCATACAAAGCCTTTCTTCGCAAACTGGGCATTTCCTACATCATTGCAGGAAAGAAAACCCTGGATTATAGTGAAGCTCTGACGAAATTAAAGCGTTTGTTTGGAATTGAGACTCTGATGTTAGGAGGAGGCGGTGTGCTGAACTGGTCCTTTATCCAGGCGGGGATGTGCGATGAGATCAGTGTGGTGATAGCGCCCTGTGCAGATGGCTCTGCAGAGACACAGACCCTGTTCCAGGCCAGGGCAGGATTAAGCACAGAGGAACCGGTTGGCTTTACTCTGAAAAGTGCTGACGTACTGGAGGGAGATGCCGTATGGCTCCGCTATCTTGTAAAGGAAAGGATCAAATGAACCAGATAAAAGATGGATTCCCGGGAATTAGGACATATTACTTCGGATCTCTCTGCGTATGACACCATGGGAAATCCGGAAATCATGCAGATTGCGCTGATAAACGAAAAGATACGCCGCCAGGAGAGAAATCAAAATGCCTGGCGGCGTATCTTCTTATATTTCATACAATATTTCATACAATATTTCATACAATTTCCTGACTGCCTCAATGAACTTTTTCGTTGAGCAGTGGGCTCATTGGCATTAATCAGGCCATATGGAATGCCCCATACCCCATGCTTTCCAGTTGCAAAATATAGAATTATAAAGTATAATATGGCTTAGGTACCAAGAATTTTTATGAAATATTCATAAGAACCCAGCTTAATATTTAAATTATGGTTTCATATTAAGAAAATAAGCGAAAGAAGTTGTAATCGATATGGACAGAATACATAATCTGATAGAACACGCGTTCTATATGCCGGGCATCAGTCACTTCGTATCATCTAAAAAAGCCATCCAGACGATGGAATGGGGCAGGGATCCTTTTTCAGCATCCGGATGACTTTTTGTGCCTTTGCATCGTACACGGAGTTATTTCCGTATTGCCCGTCTATCATGATCAGTCCTTGAAAGCTTTTCGGTAAACTGATAGATTAATGAGGAGGAAACGAGATGAAGCGCAACGGAAACAGGGGAATGGCAGGTATGCTGGGTGCGGTCCTGATACTTTTGGTATTGACTGGCTGCGGCAGACAGATATCGGTACCTGAAGAAAAAATTGTGATCAAAATTCTTTATAATGGAAATTTTAATCAGGTAAAGGAATTGGTAGAGACTGCCTGCGGCGATATCGAGCTTCAGACGGAACTGTCGCTTTATACCAGCGAGCAGCTTCGCCGTTTGGACAGAGGCGTTGGGCCGGACCTGGTGATCACGGCGCAGCCCGATTCAAACATGGTGCGGAAGCATTTACTGGATATCAGCGACACAAAGGCCAGCGCCGCCTATGACGGCACCATTATGAATGCCTGGAAGACAGATGGAAAGACGTATATGATCCCGCTGCCCGGTGTGTACAGTGGCTATGTAGTCAATGAAACGTTGTTTCAGCAGGCAGGAATCGCTTTGCCCACAAATAATGATGAACTGGTAACCGCTCTTACTGAACTAAAAGAGAGAGGGCTTGGCACTGGAGAGGATGGCGTGAGTTTTTCCATCATGAGCGACTATAATACGGCGGTAGGCCTGTTCTATGTCGGAAATATGGTGCCTGATTTCCTGGGGACCATTGAGGGAGTCAAATGGCTGGCGGATTTTAGAGATAAACAGGCGACCTTTACCGGTGTTTGGGAACAGAGCTTCACTCTGTCAGATGCCCTTGTAGCCGCAGGCGTTATGGATCCCGCTGATATTGCCCATCAGCGCAATATCGTTCTCTGTAAGAAGCGTTTGAGCCAGGGAACTCTTGCGGCAGCTTTCGGAGACTCTGCACTATATTATGAGTGTGTTGCCGAAAACCAGAAGGCGGTAAAGGAAGGTACGTCAGAGGCCTATGTCTACCGGATGCTCCCGCTTTTCAGTGATGAGGGAAATGAACCCTGGTTTCTGTTCTCGCCGTCCGCCTTTATGGGCGTCAATAATAGCATTAGTAAAGAAAAACAGGATGCCTGCAAGCGTATCCTGGAATTACTTTCGACACCGGAAGGGCAGGCCGCTTTAATTGAGGATATGGGCGGAGGAATGTCCTGCCTTACTGATTATCAGCAGCAGGAGGAGTTAATTCCACTGGGAGTAGAAACGTATGTGGAATCAGGATATGTATATAATGTCTTATTTCCAGGTAAAACCGTGGAATACCTGGGCGGGTACGTGAGAAATGTCATGTCCGGCCAATGCTCGGTAGAAGAAGCCCTGCAGTCGATTGACCAATTCTACTATGAGGGGACGGACGAAAATTCCTATGATTTTTCTGTTATCGGGATGGTAGGTCATGATCTGCTGCTGGATAATTTCAATGTGCGCCGCAGGGAGACGGAACTTGGCAATTTTATAGCAGACTGCGTAGCAGAAGCGTCAGGAGCGCCCATTGCAGTGGTCAATGGCGGCGGAATCCGGGCCAGCTTCTATCAGGGGGTGGTCTATGGAGGAGATCTTGCGGTGGTGTGTCCTTTTAACAACCAAATCATTGTATTGGAAATGGCTGGGCAAACTCTGTGGGATATGCTGGAAAACGGCCTGTCTGCCTGTACGGAAGAGTTTCCAGGCGGCCGATTTTTACAGGTATCCGGGCTCCGCTATACCTTTGACAGCAGCAAACCGGCCGGCAGCAGGCTGGTAAGCGTGACACTTCCCGATGGTACGGCACTGGATTTGGACGCAGACTGCCAGGTGGCTGTGACAGACTATATGGCCGGTTCCAGAACCTACGCGGAAGGCAACGGAGACGGCTTTACAATGCTTAATTATTATGACGACGCCACCCCGAAGGGCCGTGTTGCGCTGGTGAAAGAAACCGGGCTGCTTTATCGTGACGCTTTAGCACAGTATTTTGAACGGCATCGGGACAGCGTTGTGGAGACCGCGCTGGAAGGAAGAATCAGCGATTTGGCGCAGGACAAATAAAAAGACCCCGCGGGCGGAAAGGATGGGGAGGATTGAACAGACACAAAAAAAAGAGTGATAAGCATATCGTATTGATTTTTGTCCCCGGACTGCTTTTGATGATTGCGATCCTGTGTACCCTTGCGGTGATAAACTATCAAAAGGTATCGGAACGCACGGTGACCAACATCAGCGGGGTTTACCTGCGGGAAATGACGACGCAGTTAAGCAGCCATTTCCAAACCAACTTAAACAGCCAGTTTTCTCAGCTCCGCACGATCACAAACGCCCTGTCAGAGAGTGACTTAAAGGATGAAGAAAGCCTGAAGCTTTTCCTGGCACGCGCGCAGTCAGACAATGATTTCACACACATCGCGTTCATCAGCGATAAGGGAATCGCCTATTCTTCAGAAGGCGTCGTACCTGCGATGTCCAAAATCTCCGGACTGGATCAGTTGCTGTCTGGTTCTGGAGAACTGATCTCAGTCAACGAAACAATCTGGGAAAGCGGCACGATTCTGCTGGGGGCTGCCATGTCTCCCGTGGAGTTCGAGGACTGCCGGCTGGTCGCCGTGATTATTGGAATCCATACTTCTGATATTGGCTCGAGACTGGGAATGGACAGTAAGACGGCAACAGATTCCTACACCAATATCGTGACCAGAAACGGGGATTTTGTGATCAAAAGCGCCTCTTCAGAGGAGGTCATATATGGAAGCAACTTATTGACGGTCTATGAACAGCATGCAGTCTTTGACAAGGGATATGATTTTCCGTCCTTCCACGCAGCCATCGATGCGGGGGAAAGCGGGCTGACGCTACTGACTGTCGGCACGCACCACGTGTACCTTTACTATATGCCAATCCAGGGGACGGACTGGTACATGGTAACCAGTATGTCATACGAGACCGTCAACAACCAGATTGTCTATTTAAGCCAGTTTATGGCGGGAGTAGGCGCAGGGATCTTTTTTGTCGTATTCGCCACCGTGATAACGTTTTTCCTTCTGTTTAGACGAAGTGAGAAACGCAGCAATGAGCTGCTGCGGCTGGAAAAAGAACGGGCGGAGGCAGCCAGCCGTGCGAAAAGCGACTTCCTGTCTCAGATGTCTCATGAAATCCGTACTCCGCTCAACGGCATTATGGGGATGGTGGAGCTTGGGAAGAACCATATTGATGAACCCGGCCGGATGCGTAACTGCCTGGACAAAATTACATTTTCGTCCACACACCTCCTTTCCCTGATCAATGATATCCTGGACATGTCCAAAATTGAGAGCGGAAAAATCGAACTGCATCCGGAGCTGTTTGACTTGGGAAAGCTTCTGCGTGCATTAACGACGGTGTTCCATGTGCAGGCGATTAACAGGCAGATAGACTTTCAGATCTTTCTTCGGGGAGAGGTCACGGAGTATCTGGTTGGCGATGCGCTTCGCCTGAACCAGATACTGACGAATCTGCTCTCCAACGCTGTGAAATTTACCCCGGCGCAGGGAAGTGTCAACCTGAACATAGAAACGCTGCGCCGTGATGATCACAGGATATGGCTTCGCTTTGAGGTTAAGGACACCGGCCGCGGAATCGCACCGGAGAATATCGACCGTATATTTGAACCTTTTACCCAGGAAAACAGCGGGATTGCCCGGAATTATGGCGGCACAGGACTTGGCCTTCCCATCACCAGAAGCTTTACGGAAATGATGGGCGGATCCATTACTGTGTCCAGTGAGGTGGGGGCGGGCAGCGTCTTCACCGTTGATTTACCTTTTGACTGTGCACCGGATGACGTATACAAGGACGCACAACCCTGCGGAAGCGGCCAGTCGGTTTTGGTTGTGAATCAGATAGAAGAACTGAAAAATAATCTCACTGATGTGCTCAGAAAGGAGAATTTCCGGGTGGATTCCGTATCTGATGAGGAGACGGCCCTGTGCAGGATCCATGCGGCGGTGCAAAATGGTACGCCCTATGAATTGTGTTTCGTAAAGTGGGACGTTTGCCGGGAGATGAAGCTGTTTGCCTCAAAGATTCGAAGCGAGTCAGACAATCCGGATCTGAAGCTCATTCTGACAGGGCAGGACCAGGACGATCTGGATGACATGGCCGCTCTATGTGGTGCCGATGCGACTCTGTGCCGTCCGGTATTCCATTCAGATCTTGCAGTACTTATGACGGTACTGACGGGAGAGAATCAGGACCAGACGAAACCAGAACAGTCAGCTGTTCTGGCCGGCAAGCAGGTTCTGCTGGCAGAAGATAATGAAATCAATCTGGAGATTGCCGCTGCACTGCTTCAGGATGCGGGTGCCATTGTTACTTCCACCCAAAATGGACAGGAAGCGGTTGAACGGTTTTCCGAAGCGCAGGAGGGCTTTTATGATCTGATCCTGATGGATATTCAGATGCCGGTAATGGATGGCTGCAGTGCAGCACAGGCAATCCGGGCGCTTCCCCGTTCGGATGCGAAATGCACCATCATCATTGCCATGACGGCCAATTCCTTCCGCGAGGATGTTCAGAAATGTCTGGACAGCGGCATGAATGCACATATTGCAAAGCCATTTATATTGAATGACATCACCAGTGCCTATCTGGAAGTTTTAGGAAGCTGGAAACTGCGAAAGGAGGATATAGACAGACATGTTGATGTATGACAGAATTTATGAAATTCTAAAAAACAGAATTGTAAGCAGACTGTTACCAGGAGGATCAAGCCTTCCTTCCCGCGCAAAGTTATGTGTAGAGTTTGGAACCTCGGAAAAAACCGTTCGCCGGGCTTTAGCCATGTTAGAGAAAGAGGGGCTTATTGAAACAACACAGAGGAAACGTCCCACGGTCAGCTTTATGCAAAATACCGGTCACAGGACGACCGTGCTCGCTCTTGAAAAAATAGATAAAGATATCACAAGCGATGTACTAAAAGCAGGCGTACTGCTGTGTTACCCGGTGATTAAAAAGGGGATCGCGCTCTGCAGTCAGGAAGACCTTCAAATTCCACGCAGAATAGTGGATCATATGGATAGTGGGAACGCAGAGGAGTTTTGGAGACTGTCGAAACTTTTTTACCGGTTTTTTGTTGCCAGAAATGAGAATTCTTTGATTTTACAGGCTGTTGACAGCCTGGGACTTTCAGACCTGAGCCCCCTGCGTGACGATATACAGATCAGAACCAGATATTATGAACAGGTGCAGGAGTTTATGAGGACCCTTGAGACGGGAGGTGTTCCAGAACATGTCCATTTTGATGATATGTCAGATATCTATGGGATGACGGAGGGAAATACCCCGGCCTTTCAGGCCGCTCCCGATTCCGCTGTGATTCATGGAAAAAAGCAGCTGGAAAAACTGCTGGAGGATTCAGAGGTAAGATATTCCGCTGTGTATATGGATATTATTGGTCTGATTGCTGCCGGCAGCTATCAGCGGGAAGACAAGCTTCCAACGCACGCGGAGCTTCAAAAAATATATGGCGTCAGCGTAGATACTACGACCAGAGCGATACAGATTCTGCGGGAATGGGGTGTTGTAAAGACGGTTCGCGGCGTTGGCATATTTGTGACTGCAGATACGGCTGACATTCAAAAGATTCATGTGCCATCTCATTTAATCGCCTGTCATGTCCGCCGTTATCTGGATACGCTGGAGTTTTTGGAACTGACAATAGAAGGAGCGGCTGCCTGTGCCGCTGCGCGCGTTACGAAGCCGGAGCTGCTGGCGGTAAACGAAAAAATGGAACGTTTTTGGAATGAGGAGTATCTGTATGGACGCACGCCGGCCATTCTTCTGGATTTTATTACGGAACATATCGGAATTGAGGCTCTCAGTACCATTTATGAGCTTTTGCAGAGAAATTTCCGAATCGGCCGCAGCATTCCGGGATTACTGACCACAGAAAAAACACCGGTGAACTGCGATATTCATGAACAATGCATCGCGGTGATCGATGCTCTTTTGGCAGGCAGCCATGAGCAGTTCACAGAAAAAACCGTACAGCTGTTCGGGAATATCTACTGCCTGGTAAAGGAGGAATGCAGGCGGCTCGGATATTTTGAGCCGGCAGTTGAGGTTTATGATGGAACAGCGTTATGGAAATACACTGAACCGCAGAAAGATAAAATGACTCATAATAAAATAATTGAAAGCGGATGCGAACTGTATCGTATCATGGAGAATTATGGATTCGAAGCCGGGAATGGAAAAGAAGATGGCAGAGATACAGGCCTTTATAATGAGTTAAAGAAAGCCCTTAAGTGCCCAGATAACAAAGGATTAATTTCGTATTTAAAAGAAACTCAAATCACAGCATATGATTTTCTTTCCGCGTTTTTACAAATAAGTGAACCTTTCGCAGCGATGTATAAAAATGTATATGAGACCATGGAGAAGTATCAGGTCTATCAATCAGATCAGGCTATTAAAATCAGGCTGAGCGATGATGATAAAGTATTAAAAGAGCTTAATTTGTCATGCTTTGAAGAACATTTAAAAGTATATAAAAAGGTACGAATTGACAATCAGGTAAACTATTGGAAGTACAGCGATTATAAGAAACTGTTAAATTTCTTTGAGATATTTGAAGATTCCATCCATTCTGACGAATCAATGGATTCCTGTGATCGGTATGATTACCCCAATATTTTATCCCCGGTAGATATGGATAATAAAGAGTTTTATGATATTTTGGAATATATATACCAATTGCTGATTCATACAGAGGAAGTAATTCAAAACTATAAAGATGATCAGACCCTGAGCAATGATACGTTTATCAGCATCCCATTTATATATAATTTCTTTCCATTTTTAGTATGCAGGTATAATTGTCTGGTTGGGCAAATAGAAAAAAAGGGGTTAGCTGATCATTGTAAAGTCAACGATGCAATAAAGCTATTCCATTCTGTCAAGGATCATATCGATTCCTCAACGGAGGAAAGCGAAAAGATTATAAAGATTTTGGAACGGCTCTTAAACCTTCCTTTCTGGGAAAAACGATGGTATTTATACGAAATATGGGTTACTTGTATGACGATTCAGGCAATAGAAAGATATAGTCCTCAATTAAACATCAATAAGGATCATGTTTTACAAATGAATTGTAGTAAAGCATCTGTCGTTGCGAAGTTTAAAACTGAGGGCGGAGAAGACTTTGCAATAGTTGCACAAATCGGTACACCTGCAAAGGTTAATCCCAATAGAAAAAGTATCAGGCCAGACATCAGGATTGCGAAGGAAGACTATAAGGAAGGGGAAAATACAAGGCTGATTGTTGAGTGCAAGCAAAGGATTAATATGGAAAAGGAGGTTTTAGAAAATAATATTAGAATATATGAAGATGAGTCGGAAAAAAGTATCCAAAATATCTTTGTTAATTATGATGCATTTCCTCAACTCTCCAATGAGCCTTCCAAGACAGCGCTATTTTCAGAGTTTCGACCAGGCAAATCAGGTATTATTGATACATTTAAAACGCTTGTAACAGAAACTCTTTACAGGCAGAAGATTAAACCTGTATCAAAATATGATTTGGTACTGTTTGATGTCAGTGAAAGTATGGAGGGAATGTATAGCTACAGCGATGTTGTAAATCAAATTCTTGCTTTACAAGAACAGAATCCGGATCTGGATGGAATGTTATTTAATGAAAATCTGGTTTCTCAAATAGACATGAAAAAGGTAACGGAAGAATGGCTGGAATCCAATATTTCTGGGGGGACAAATATTAACGCTGTTCTTGGTTCCCTGAGTGAAAAGTATCCGAAATATGCGAAACTGCTGATCTTGTCAGATATAGAAAAATCAATGATCAATCACGAATATCTGAAAAAATACAATATTACAATTTGTCTTCCTGATTATATAATAGTTTAATATTTCTTTCTTATGTATGATACTTAAGCGGGTTCGGAAACGAGTTCCGATATTCAGATGACGACAGGATATCAGATACGTAACATAATATCTGGTATCCTGTCATACCTCCGCCCGCTCACAATTCACTAAAAACCTCCGTTCAAATTCTTCCACCGGCATAGGCTTATAGAAAATAAATCCCTGTATGTAATCACATCCCAGTTTCTTTAAAAACTCTACATATTCTTTCGTTTCAATTCCCTCAGCAACCGTCTTTAAATTCAGTTCTTTAGCGGTCTCGACGATATGTCGGACGAGAACGCGTTCTCTGGGATCTGAGTAGTTACAAAACAGTGAGCGGTCAATCTTCAGGGTCTTCAGCTCTGTAGTTGTCAGGACGCTGAATGAGGAATAGCCGCTTCCGAAATCGTCAAGAGAACAGGAAAATCCGTAATGATACAGCTGCTTCACCACGACCTGTACCAGATCGATCTGGTTTAAGACAATGCTTTCGAGGAGTTCGAATTCGATGCAGTCCTTGGGACAGGGCGCTTTTTCGTAGACCTGCTTGTACAGGTCAAGGAAATAACGGTAATTAAACATGTTGCTGGAAAGATTGACGCTGATTTTGATCTTCTTATTATACTGCTTTATCCAGCGGTTGATGGTGCGGCATACATGCTCGAACATGTACAGGTCCAGATCGCCGATCAGACCGTTTTTTTCCAGCTCCGGCAAAAAATCACTTACCGGAATCATGCCTTTTTCAGGATTGATCCAGCGTACCAGTGCTTCCGCTTCCGTGACTTCCCCTGTGCGCAGATTGACTTTCGGCTGGAGATAAAGTTTAAAGTCTTCATGTTCCAGCGCTGGCTGGAAATCCTGCTCCATGTTGTAATTTCCCAGATTCGTATCATTGTAAGTCAGACCGTATACTTCCATGTGAGAGTTGCGCAGATGGCTTTCCGCACTTTCCGTACGGCAGATATCGGCATTGTACTGGGCGGTCAAAAAGTCCGGGGGATCGCTGCCCAGCAGGAAGATTCCATAGCCCATATATACTTTTCCGTACTGCTCGCCATAGGGCCAGTCACGGATTCTCGTATTGATATCAATAGTATAGTGGAAAATATCATCGTAGTCCTTCGGAATATGGACCAGGAGGAGATAGTAGCCGGCATGGATATGGGCAATATATTCTCCGGGGTTCAGCCAGGACTCAACACAATCATAAATCATGGCAGTCAGCCGGTCCCCGGCTTCCCGTCCGAACATACGGTTGAAAATACGAAACCGTTTGACTTTCATGCTGATCAGGGCGTAGTCGTCGGGATTTTTACTGCATATTTCTTCATAACGTGCTTTTATCCACTGCTCATTTTTTAAATCAGCCATCGTGTTATCCTCTGTTTTTTCTGACTTTTTGGAATCGTTCTGTCTTTACAAAAAGTTACATAATATGCTTGTTTAATAACAACTATATCATATTTGTAACCCATGGGCAATGCAGCACACCAAATTTTAGCAAAAACATATCACGGGATCCGTCTCTGAACACTTGCAGCACTCCTCTGAAATGATTATAATGTGTAGAGAAGAACAGGAGGAAAACATGCGATGATAGAAGATGTGATCGATTACAACCGTAAATTTGTGGCTGAAAAAAACTACGAACCCTATGAAACCAGCAAGTATCCGGATAAAAAGCTGGCAATACTGACCTGTATGGATACAAGGCTGACAGAGCTTCTCCCTGCGGCGCTGGGAATTCACAACGGAGATGCCAAGATTATTAAGAATGCAGGAGGCGTGATCAGCCACCCCTATGGAAGTGCGGTGCGGAGCCTTCTGGTGGCGGTTCTGGAACTGGGTGTGGAAGAGATTATGGTAATTGGCCATACAGACTGCGGCGTCCAGGGCATGGATGGCAAAAAAATGGTGGAGAAGCTGAAAGCACGGGGGATTCCGGAAGAGCATATCGATATCATACGAAAGAGCGGAATCAATCTGGAACAGTGGCTGGGGGGATTTGAGTCGGCAAAGGAGGCAGTGAAGGAGTCGGTAGACAGCCTGAAAAACCATCCATTGATGCCAAAGGATCTTGTGATTCGGGGATTTATGATGGATTCTGTAACAGGAGAGTTAACTGCTCTTTGTTAGAAATATGACAAATTTTCTGTAGAACAGGAATGCAGGACGGATTCTCAGTAGAACTTTTTTTAATAAGCGGTATACTGATAACCATACGAAAGACAGAACAGGAGAGAATGTCATATGAAGGCCGCAAAGAAAATAGATATGACTCAGGGGTCCATCATGAAACGGGTGCTGTTATTTGCGCTTCCCATCTGTGTGGGAAACGTGCTGCAGCAGCTGTACGGTACCGTCGATACACTGGTAATCGGCAATTTCTGCGGTTCCGTATCGCTGGCTGCCGTGGGCACCAGCAGCCAGCCGGTGGAGATTCTGCTGTGCGTATTCCTGGGGCTGGGCACAGGGGTATCCATCCTCGTTTCGCAGTTTACCGGCAGGGGTGACATGGAAAGCCTGAAAGAGATCGGAGCGACAGCCATATCCTTTTTATTTTTGTGTTCCATACCGCTGACGATCATCGGGCAGTTCGCCGGTCCGGCGGTTTTGCGGTTCATGCAGGTGCCGGATGATACGTGGGAACTGGCCAATGCTTATATCAGCATCATTTTTTTCGGAACTCTGGGGAATATGGGGTACAATATGAATGCGGGAATCCTGCGGGGAATGGGAGACAGCAACGCGTCTCTGCTGTTTTTGATTGTATCCTGTGTTGTGAACATTGTCCTGGATCTCCTGTTTGTGGCCGGTATGGGCATGGATGTGCCCGGTGCGGCGCTGGCGACTACCATAGCCATGTACTGCTCCTGGCTGTTCAGCATCGTCTACATCCGTAAAAAGTATCCGGAGTTCGGCTTTACGTATCTGCCGCACCGGATGAACAGGCGGATGCTGGGAAGTATTGTGGCGATCGGACTTCCGCTGGGGCTGAACAGCTCGATCTATTCCGTGGGCCATATTCTGATGCAGTCTCTGATTAATCTGCAGGGCTCCGTATTTATTGCCGCCTGTTCGGTGAGCAGCAAGGTCACGGGAATTGCCAACGTGGCGATCACCTCGTTATCCTCGGCGGCCACGACGTTCTCAGGCCAGAACCTGGGAGCGGGGAATTACGTCTATTTAAAGAAAGGCGGGATACGGATTCCGCTGTTTTCAGGTCTCATTACCTGCATCGCAGGGCTGGTCGTGACGTTTTACTGCCGCCCGCTTCTGGAACTCTTTACCAGGGATGCGGAGGTTCTCGACATAGCGGTCCGGTATATTCGGATTGTCCTGCCGTTCACGTGGGCCTATGCGGTCTTTAACGGCATCATCAGCTTCGTGAACGGTATGGGGGAGGTCCGATTTCCTACTGTGGTCAACCTCCTGATGCTGTGGGCCGTGCGGATTCCATGTGCCTGGCTGATTACCAGCTATATAGACGGCGGCTATGTGATGGCCTGTCTGCCCATCAGTTTTGTATTCGGAATGCTCTGCATGTTCAGCTATTTCTTCTCGAAAAACTGGAAGAAGATCGGAAAAATGGCGGCGGAGCAGCAGGGCAGACTATGAAATACTGAAAAGCAATCCGTTTACGGCTTCCCCAGATAGTCCCGTTCAAATTCCTCCACAGGGATTGGCCTGCTGAATAGATACCCCTGGAACAGATCGATTCCGCAGGCACGCAGGACCGCATACTGCTCTTCATTCTCGATTCCCTCTGCCACCATGCGGATTCCCAGCTTGAGGCAGACTTCGGAAATGGATTCCACGATCGCCCGGTTCCGAGAATTCGTGGTGATGTGGTCTACCATTCTCTTATCTAAATTCAGCGCATCAAAGCTAACTTCAGACATGAGAGCGACATTGGCACACTCCGTACCGAAATCATCGAGTGTAACAGTAAAACCGGTGCTTTGCAGTTCTGCGATCAGCTGTTTGATATCAATCGTTTCTTCATTGCGGACCTTTTCCGTAATCTCTATCTCCAGATAATTTGCCGGAATACCGTACTGGTTACAGATCTCCAGGAGCCGTCTGGAAAGCTCTGCTTCCCGCAGTGTATGAAGTGAGAAGTTGACGGAAACCGGGAAAATCTGTCTGCCCTGATCCTGCCATAACTTAAGTCTGGAGCACACGAACCGGAAAACATAGAAATCGATGAGGCTGACGGTATGGAATTCCTCCAGCAGGGGAAGAAATTCACCGGGCGTAATCAGGACACCGGGCTGCGGCGTATAGCGGATAAGCGCTTCACAGCCGATGATCATACGGCTCTCAGATGAAATCTTAGGCTGAAAATAAACGAGAAAATGATTTTCAGCAATCTCTTTCTGCAGGGTATCGGAATTGGATAAATGCTGCAGCAGCTGGTCGCTGCAGCGGCGGTACCGGCGGGAAACGGGATTGATGCGGTAAAATGCTTTCTTGTTTTCGTACATCTTTGCATCGGCCACGGCAATAATCCGGTCGATATTATCGATGTGCTCCCTCCACTGGCAGCCGATGGCGGCCTGGCAGTCCGAGTCAGTTTTAAATTTTTCCTTCAGATCACGTACCTGATTCTGGAAGACCTCCTGGGGGATTCCGGGACAGATGATGACAAATTCATCTCCGCCGATCCGATAGAAATCTGCCTGTGTAAACGCGGCCCTGATCCGTTTGGCACACTCGATCAGAACGCGGTCTCCGGACTCATGACCGTAATGATCATTGATATCCTTGAGCCCGTTGACATCCAGATAGACGATCCCTACAGGCTGGTTGGAGCCGGCCAGTGCCCCGGTATCGACGATGTACTTATTCCTGTTATAAAAATCAGTCAGTTTATCGTAGTAGCTTAAATGAGTCAGCAGCTGTTTGTTTTCCGCATGGTTTCTTGCCAGCATGAGGAAGTAGCACAGCGTTTGCAGCAGGGGACTGATATTCTGAAGTCGGGCAGGGGACGGATTATCGACTCCTAAATACCCGATTAATGTGCCATCCTGTTCCATGGGTGCAGCAGCCAGGCTGGTAATCGACTGGGCATGGAGAATCTGGTATTCTTCCGGGAAGGGTTCCCTGATCTCCTCCAGATCTTCAATGATCATGCATTCTTTTTTATCAAAATATGTGATCCAGCGGGTGATCAGATTGAGCGGAAGATCCTGCAGCATTTCCCGCTGCGGTTCCACACCATCGGTACACCATTCATAGTCATTGTACATTTTACCATGTCTTATGTAGATAATATATGCCCGGTCGGCAGAGAGAAAGCTGCCAAGGCGCTCTAAAACCTGGGAAATGGCGGTGTCAATGTCTTCTGACTGATACAGTGTCTGGACGCATTTCGTAATCATCTCATTGGCTTCCAGCGTAAGTTTAAGCTGAAGCTTTTCTTTTTCGGATTCTGTGGTATCGAAGGCAAGCTCCATTCGGGCGGTCCGGCCCTCCCATTGGATCAGGCGGTCTTTTAAAATGTAATGACGCCGGGTCAGCGGATTGGTGTATTCCCATGTATAGGTTTCCCCCTCTTTTAAGATGGAGGAGGTGCAGAATTTACACGGGGAATCGAATCCCTGCAGGACCTGGTAGCATTTGCGGCTGTCCAGGGCATCGATGTGAAACGTTTCCATGCCTGCTTTATTAACGAAGAGCAGAGTGTGATCTTCGATATCCGAGACGTAGACCAGTTCAGAAATCTCATTCATGGGTCCGAGAAGACTGTCCACCATATGGGAGAGGTGTTCCTTCTTTTTTCTGCTGTCCTCCTCCGTCCGTTGAAGCTCTCTCTGGCGTCTCGCCTGACTGGCGCTGTAAAGGCAGAAGAGGAAGACTACCAGAAGAAAGAAGCAGTTCAGCAGAAGCAGGCTTTTTTCAGCCAGAAGCTCCCGATTTTCGGAAAACTGTTCCGCTGCCAGCACGGCCCGGTCGGCCAGATCAAAATAGGATTCACTGTCTTCAAAGAGCTTCTCGGTATCTCCGCCGGCTCTGACGAGGTAAATCTCTTCCTTCAGAAGATTCCAGTCTGTCTCCATCCGGAGTATCAGATCCTGAAAATCACTGCTGTTCATGCGGATCAGCCCATAGACGCCTTTCCCTGACTGCAGTTCCTCCAGTATTCCGTCTAACTTTTCGATCAGCAAGTCATTGGGAATCCCATTTAATTCTTCCTTCACGAGACGCTGGGTCGCGCCGCGAACAATGCCGGCGTAGTTGATCACCTTCGCATTGCCCTGTAAATTGTGAAAGCATAAGATCGAAAAGGTGCTGGAGAGAATGAGGGCTATCGCCAAAATAACAGGTAATATTTTCTTTTGCATGGGTGCCTCCGGGTTCAGTGTCATTGTAATTTCTTTTAACTTTAAGAGTACCATATTTCGCATGCCGTTGCAAGAAAGAAAGAGCAGCCGGACCACTTTTGCCGCTGTCTTCCATGTTGTAGCCATATGTGCTCTGTGATAGAATAGAAGCAGCAAAGTGAAGTCGTACGGAAGAAGGGGGTACACCGTGGATTTATTTTATCATGAGACGTTTACACAGAATGAGCAGATGCCGATGCAGCTTCGCCTGCACAGGGGGCAGATCAATTATATGATTCTGGAGCACTGGCACCGGAGTATCGAGATCGACTATCTGCTGGACTGTGAAGCAGATTTTTATATTAACGGAAAAAAGAAGCAGGTGGCTGCCGGAAGTATTACGCTGATCAACAGCGGGGATATTCACGCCCTGGAGCCCAGGGAAGTACCGGTGGATACGGAAGACAAAATTCATGGGATTTCCCTGTTTATATCCTATGAATTCCTGAAGAAGATATGTCCGGAGATCGATCAGATCACCTTCGAACTGGAGGGGCAGGAAGAGCGGCTGAAGGAGCTTAAGGAGGTTTTTAACAGCCTGATTCGTCTGGAACTGGCCCCTCCGGAGGAATACGGTTACTTAAAGAAAAATGCGATGCTCCATTCCCTGATGTATCTTCTTCTTACATATTTTAAGGAGCCGAAGAACCAGTCGTCCGTAAAGAGCCAGAAGTATATTGACAGACTGCGGGTGGTTCTGGATTATGTGGAGGAGAATTACCGGGAACCGCTGACGCTGCAGGGAGTAGCGGACCATTTCAGCGTGTCCATGGAATATCTGGCGAGAATTTTAAAGAAGTACACGGGCAACACGTTTAAGACCCATCTGAATCAGGTCCGTGTCAGCAAGGCGTTCCGGGACCTGCTGGAGACGGATTACTCCGTACTGGAAATAGCCATGCGCAATGGATTTTCGGATACGCGGTCTTTGATCAATGTCTTTCGTGACACGTACGGTATGACGCCTTCCCAGTACCGGAAAAAGAACGCCAGGAGAGAAGCGGCAAAGGAAGCGGCCTCTGCGGAATACCCGCCGCATATCAGGGTGGTGGACGCACCGTAAGGTGCGGATGAATGTCCGGATGAATTCCTCTTTTTACAAAATGTCAAGAAACGTATCTGTTTTCAATAAATTATGTAAAGATTTCACAAAGGGAATCCGATACAATAGGAACATGAGACGCGTCCTTAACAAAAAAAGAGAGGTTATTTCAAAATGGAGAAAATTTCGTTAAAAGAACGATTCAGTTATGGATTGGGAGATTTGGCCTGCAATTTAATGTTTCAGCTGATTACGGCGTATCTGATGTTTTTCTATACCGATGTGGCGGGAATCGGACTGGGAGCGATCAGTCTGATTATGCTGGTTGCCAGAGTGGTGGACGCGGTCACGGACCCGATGATGGGGGTAATCATCGATAAGACCCACACCAGATGGGGGAAGGCAAGGCCGTATGTACTTTGGATGGCGGTTCCCTTCGGAATCATCAGCGCATCCATGTTCCTGGTACCGAATTTCGGCGGAACCGGAAAGTTTATCTATGCCATGATTACCTATATTCTGTTCTGTATTGTGTATACAGCCCTCAATATTCCCTACAGCACCATGCTGTCCTGTATGACCGATGATGTCTCCGACAGGCTTTCCTTTAATATGTTCAAATCACTCGGAGCCAGCCTTGGCGGTTTTATCGTCATGGGTGCGACCCTGACGCTGGTTGCCGTGTTCGGACAGGGAGACCAGAAAAAAGGCTTCTTCGGAACCGTGGTTCTCTATGCGGTTGTGGGTATCCTCCTTTTGATGATCTGCTTTAAAAATACGAAAGAGCGGATCATACCGGAGACGGAAAAGGATTCCGTGACGGGCGCCATAAAGGTTGCCGTAAAGAATAAATACTGGCTTCTGCTCTGCGGAATCACGTTCTTTACCTTTGCAGGCATGATTCTGAAAAATCAGTCGACCATGTACTATGCGAAATATTACTTAAATAATGAGGGAATTGCCTCCCTTCTGATGACGATCCCGACCCTGCTTTCCTTCCTGATGGCGTTTATAATCCCGGCTCTTGCAAAGAAAATCGGAAAACGAAACTGTATACTGTCCGGCGGACTGGTGACCATCGCAGGAAACCTTTTGGTTCTGATATCCAAAACAAATCTGGCGGGAATTCTGGCCGGTACGGTCTTATGCGGAATTGGCCTGGGCCTTGGAATGGGAGTCACATTTGTCATGGGAGCGGAGACGGTTGATTACTCCGAGTGGCAGACGGGAAGGCGTCCGCAGGGAATTATGACTGCCCTCATGGGCTTCGGCGTAAAGCTGAGCATGGCGATGTCTGGCGTGGTAGGCGCCCAGATCCTGAAATTTGGCGGATATGTGGAAAACTCGGTACAGACGGAAGGCGCGCTTCGCGCCATTCAAATGAATTTTATCTGGATTCCTGTCATTTTTTTCATTGTAGTGGTTATACTCAGTCTGTTCTATGACCTGGACAAAAAATATGAAAAAATTCTGGCCGAGATCCATGAAAGGAGAAATTAATGGAAAAGAAATGGAGTCAGGAGGAAAAGGATGGATACCGTCTCATTCACAATGAAGGCGGAAAGGATCTTGGAATTTCTTCCGGCAGCAGGGTGGCGATTCTATCAGAGGATGGCTATGCATTCAAAGACTTTCTTGGAACGGGAAAGATCGTACCGTATGAGGACTGGAGACTGCCTGCCGGGGTGCGGGCGGCTGATTTAGCCTCCAGGCTCTCAATCGAGGATATCGCCGGTCTGATGCTTTACAGCGCTCACCAGCTGATCCCTGCGAAGGGACCGCTGGCGGCGGCTTTCGGAGGCACGTACGATGGGAAAACCTTCGAGGAGAGCGGGGCGAGTCCGTGGGATTTGACAGACCAGCAGAAGGAATTTATCGTGAAAGACCGGGTGCGTCACGTACTCATTATGAAGCTTCAGGACACGGAGACTGCTGTCAGATGGAACAATAAACTTCAGGCGCTGGCGGAAAACACCGGCTTTGGAATACCTGCCAACAACAGTTCTGACCCGAGGCACGGGGCGGGCTCTTCCGCGGAGTATATGGGCGTAACGGGAGAACCCATATCCAAATGGGCGAACGGGATCGGTCTGACGGCTGCCTTTGAGCCGGAGGCAGTAAGAGAATTCGGGGAGATCGGCGCAGCGGAATACCGGGCGCTGGGGATCACGACGGCATTATCTCCGCAGATTGATCTGGCCACGGAGCCGAGATGGATGCGGTTTGCGGACACCTTCGGGGAACATACGGAGCTGACCGTGGAAATGACGAGGGCTTACTGTGAGGGATTCCAGACCACGAAGAACAGCCCGGATGGCTGGGGAGACGAGAGTGTCAATACGATGGTCAAGCATTTCCCGGGAGGGGGACCCTGTGAGGCCGGCCGCGATGGACATTACGCCTACGGAAAGTATGCGGTGTATCCCGGCGGAAAGTTTGAAGAGCATTTAAGGCCGTTTACAGAGGGCGCTTTCTCTCTGAAGGGAGGTACGAAGACGGCCAGCGCCGTGATGCCTTACTATACCATTTCCTACGGCGTGGATCAGACCTACGGTGAAAATGTCGGAAATTCCTTCAGCAAATATATTGTAAATGACCTGCTTCGCGGACGCCTTGGTTATGACGGCGTCGTGTGTACAGACTGGGGCATTACCCACGATATGGGAAAAACGGAAGAGGAGTTTGCGGGAAAATGCTGGGGCGTGGAAGGGCTCACAGAGGCGGAACGCCATTTAAAGGCCCTAGAGGCCGGCGTGGATCAGTTCGGCGGAAACAACGATGCCGGCCCGGTGCTGGAGGCTTACCGGCTGGGATGCGAAAAGTACGGGGAAGAGGCCATGCGCAGCCGTTTTGAACGGTCCGCGGCCAGGCTGCTTCTGAATATGTTCCGTACCGGTTTGTTCGAAAATCCATATCTGGATATGGAACATTCCTGCCAGGTGGTAGGCTGCAGAGAATTTTCGGAAAAAGGCTACCTCTCCCAGCTGAAATCGGTCACGCTTTTGAAGAACCGGGGCGGAGTGTTGCCGCTTGCGGAGCAAATCAAGGTGTATATTCCGAGACGCCATATCCGCCCATACTTAAATTTTATGAGCTCCATGACACCGGATGTATCTGTGGAACCAGCCGGAAAAGGAGCCGCTGCCGATTACTTTGTGGTGGTGGATACGCCGGAAGAGGCTGACGCTGCAGTCTGCTTCATCGAATCGCCCATTTCCGTGGGGTATGATCCGGAAGACAGGAAGCGGGGAGGCAGCGGGTATGTCCCGGTCACGCTTCAGTACAGGCCCTACGAGGCGAAACAGGCAAGGCTGCACAGTCTGGCGGGAGGAGATCCGCTGGAGACTTCCGATGACCGGAGCTATCGCGGAAAATGGAACACTGCGGCCAATGAGGAAGATTTAGATCTGGTCATTGAAACGAAAAAACGTATGGCAGAACGGCCGGTGATCGTATCGGTAAACTTAAAAAACCCCATGGTAATGGCGGAGCTGGAGCCGTATGCAGACGCGGTCTTAGTGGATTACGGGGTATCGCCCCAGGCGGTGCTGGATGTAATCACAGGCAGATTTACCCCCTGCGGCCTGCTTCCGCTTCAGATGCCGGCAGACATGGATACCGTGGAGCGGCAGGCGGAGGATGAGGCATTCGATATGGAATGTTATAAGGACAGCGAGGACCATATTTATGAATTTGGATTCGGTATGAATTATGACGGCGTAATAGAAGACGTGAGAACCGAAAAATATGGAAGACAGAGCAGAAGGAGGACGAAATAATGGCAAAGCAGTTTCTGTACGACAGCCTTCCGGTTGTGGAGACGAAGGCAGGGAAACTCAGAGGGTATCAATGGGAAGGAACCTATATTTTCAAGGGAATCCGATATGCGAGGGCGAACCGTTTTCAGCTGCCTGAGGAGGTGGAGCCCTGGGAGGGAGTGAAGGAGGCCGCCTCCTACGGCTTCGTGTGCCCGATGCTGACAAGGGATCATCCACAGGGCGAGCTTCTCGTTCCCCACCGATACTGGCCGCAGGATGAAGACTGCTTAAGCTTAAACATCTGGAGTCAGTCTCTGGACCGGAGTGCGAAAAAACCGGTGATGTTCTGGATACACGGCGGGGCATTTTCCATGGGAAGCTCCATCGAACAGAAGGCGTATAACGGGGAAAATATGAGCAGATACGGGGATGTGGTGGTTGTCACCGTGAACCACAGACTGAATATCCTGGGCTATCTCGATTTGTCGCCCTACGGGGAACGATATGCGGGTTCCGCCAATGCGGGCCAGGCGGATCTGGTGGCAGCCCTTAAGTGGGTCAGGGACAACATAGAGGCGTTTGGAGGAGATCCGGACAATGTGACCATCTTCGGGCAGTCGGGCGGCGGTATGAAGGTAAGCGGCCTGATGCAGACGCCGGAAGCTGACGGACTGTTTCACCGGGCGATGATTATGAGCGGTGTGGCGGGAGACGTTCTTCCGTATTCTACCGGAGATTCCAGACCTTTGATCCAGGCAATGCTTAAGGAACTGGGCCTTGCGGAGCAGGAAGCCGGACGGCTGGAGACGGTACCGTATTATGATCTGGCAGCGGCCTATAACCGGGTAAGTCCGGCGATTGCCAGAGCGGGCGGTTATATTGGGTGCACGCCCAGACCGGATGATTTCTACAAAGGAGAAGGGCCGGCGGTTGGGTTTACGGACCATGCGAAGACCATACCGGTGATGGTCGGTACTGTTTTCGGAGAGTTCGCAATGATGCCGCTGCCATTCAATAAGGAGACGATATCAGAGGCGGAACTGGATGAAATTTTAGATAAACGGTTCCAGGGGCATGGGAAGGAGCTGAAGGCTGTCTTCGCCGAAGCATATCCGGGAAAGAGCCCGGTGGACTTACTCACGCTGGATACCATTTTCCGCGGGCCGACGAAAGAATTTGTCCGTTCCCTGGCCGCGGCGGGAGGAAGTGTCTATTCCTATTTATTCGCACTGGAATTCCCATACCAGAATCAGAAGACGGCATGGCACTGTTCCGATATTCCATTTGTTTTCCACAATACGGAACTGGTTCCGGTTGCCAATATACCGGAGGTGTCCGACCGGCTGGAGGAGCAGATGTTCGGCGCTGTTATGGCCTTCGCCCGAAGCGGAAAACCGGAATACGGCGCACTCCCCCAGTGGCCCGCTTCCCGGGAGGACGACGAGGCGACGATGATCTTTGACCGCGTCTGCGAGGTTCGTCATAACCACGACAACCGATTGCTGAAGCTGCACGCAGAGTCATCGCCGAAGTTCGACCTGGCGGCTGTGATGGCGGAAATGGGAGATGAGATTCAGCATTAAAGGAACGTTCAAACCACATTGGTAGTGTTAGTACCAATGTGGTTTTTTGCATAAATTCAAAAAAGATTACCAATTTGTTGGAAAATGTAGTAGAATATGAGAAAAGCAGTCAGAAAAGGAGAATTAAAATGGCATTTTATTATGAGGAACCGTCCAGAACATTCAGTGAGTACCTTCTGGTTCCGGGCTATTCATCGACAAAGTGTATTCCTGCAGAAGTGAATTTGAGGACCCCTCTGGTCAGATTCAAAAAGGGGGAGGAGCCGGCACTGCATATTAACATTCCCATGGTTTCCGCGATCATGCAGTCGGTGTCGGACGACAGATTAGCTGTCGCTCTCGCACAGGAGGGCGGCCTGTCTTTTATTTACGGATCCCAGACTGTTGCCGAGCAGGCAGCGATGGTAAACCGGGTGAAACGATACCGGGCCGGTTTTGTAGTAAGTGATTCCAATGTATCTCCCGAGATGACGCTGGAGGATGTGCTTTCCCTTACTGAGCGGACAGGCCATTCGACGATTGCTGTTACAGATGATGGCGGACCTGGCGGCAGACTGCTGGGAATCGTGACCAATAAGGATTACCGCGTCAGCCGTATGACGCCTGATACAAAGGTAAAGGAGTTTATGACTCAGATTGGTGATCTTGTATACGCAGACGAAGATACCACCTTAAAGGAAGCCAACGATATTATCTGGGAACACAAGATTAACTGCCTTCCTCTTGTAAATAAAGAAGGGCGGCTGGTGTATCTGGTATTCCGCAAGGATTATGACAGCCATAAGAAAAATGAGAACGAGCTGATCGACAGCTCCAAACGCTACATGGTGGGCGCCGGCATCAACACCAGAGATTATGAGGAGCGTGTTCCTGCACTTCTGGAAGCAGGGGCGGATGTGCTCTGCATCGACAGTTCGGAAGGCTTTTCCGAGTGGCAGAAAATTACCATTGATTATATCCGGAAGAATTACGGACAGAGTGTAAAAGTGGGCGCCGGCAACGTGGTGGATGCGGAAGGCTTCCGTTTCCTGGCCGATGCCGGAGCGGATTTTGTCAAGGTTGGAATCGGCGGCGGAGCAATCTGCATTACCCGTGAACAGAAGGGCATCGGAAGGGGACAGGCCACCTCTCTGATCGAGGTGGCAAAGGCCAGAGACGCCTACTACGAGGAGACGGGAGTCTATGTGCCGATCTGTTCCGACGGCGGCATTGTTCACGACTACCACGTGACTCTGGCCCTGGCCATGGGAGCTGACTTCGTAATGCTGGGCAGATACTTTGCCAGATTTGATGAGAGCCCTACCAAGAGAGTCAATGTCAACGGAAGCTACATGAAAGAGTACTGGGGAGAAGGAAGCGCAAGGGCAAGAAACTGGCAGCGGTATGATATGGGCGGAGAGAAGAAGCTTTCTTTCGAAGAGGGCGTGGATTCCTTTGTACCGTATGCAGGCAGCTTAAAGGATAACGTGAATCTTACCTTAAGCAAAGTGCGCTCAACCATGTGCAACTGCGGCGCGCTGACGATTCCGGAGCTGCAGAGCAAAGCAAAGATTACGCTGGTTTCCTCAACCAGTATTGTTGAGGGCGGCGCACATGATGTCATGCTGAGAGATTCAAAATAAGACTGATTGACGGGAGCGGTTTGGATGGAATATTTCAAAGCATCCAGGGAACATGGAGAACTGATTTTCAATCTGGTACAGGATACAATTAACGCGGTCTATCCGCGGTATTACCCGAAACCGGTTGTGGAGTTTTTTTGCGGCATTCACAGCAGAGACAATATTAACCGTGATATAGAGGAAGGCTGTGTGCGTGTGCTGTGGAAAGACGGCCGGCTGGTTGGAACCGGAAGCCGTAAAGGCAACCATATCACCAGAGTTTTCGTTGCTCCGGAATTTCAGGGACAGGGGTGCGGCAGCTGTATCATGGAGAAGCTGAAAGATGAAATCGCACAGGAATTTCGTTTCATATGCCTGGATGCCTCTCTGCCTGCGGTTCATTTTTATGAAAATATGGGATATAAAACCGTGGGGCACGGAAGAATTGAGGTTGGAAATAATGCCATACTGATTTATGAGCTGATGGAAAAACAATTATGCGGCCAAAACAGCGCAGAAAACGATTGTGCAGGGGGTATGACAGACATAATCGATCTATGAGCAGGGCGGCGGACGAAAAATGCCCGCCGCCCTACACATTTTACTTGGAAAGTGTTGATAATACCAGGTCCTGTAAACATGTGATTTTACAGCCTTTCTGTTCGTAATAGCGTATCATTTCGTCAATCTTTCTCTTATCATAGCTGGTAATGCAGTCGGACAGGACATAGACTCCGTAATTTGCTTTGCATAAGTTGTAGCACGTCGACTTAACGCAGGCGGCTGCATCAGCTCCTGCTATGTAGAATTCACACAGTTCATTTGTTCGGATAAAGTCTGTAAATTCTTCACAGCTTAATGCGTTCCCTTTATATTTTGTAAAAATATTTTTAGACACCACGTTCAGATCTGATGCCAATTCTGCCCCATAGGTATTGGGCTTAAAGGTTCTCGTGCCCGCTGATAAATTCTCATGCCTTATATAAACAACGGGAATCGTATGACTGACTGCCCAGTCAATCGCCTGATTGATATTGCCGATGATGTCCTTGTAATTCTTTGTAATATCATTTTGAATGTCAATAATTACCAAAGCTTTTTTCTGCATTGTGTGTCCTCCTGACAGGTAGATTATTTAGCTGCTTTTCTATTATAACCGGCAATTGTTGACGACAGTATGGCAGCAATCTATCATGATAAAAATAAATTTTGGAAGGCGGACAGTTGATGAAGATAGACAGGCTTGTCAGCATTATTATGGTGCTCCTTGACAAAAAGCGTGTGGGCGCACAGGAGTTAGCCGATATGTTTGAAGTTTCACCCCGCACAATTTACCGTGACATAGATGCGATCAACATGGCAGGGATTCCTGTCCGGGGGGCATCGGGAGTGGGCGGCGGCTTTGAGATCATGGAAAATTACAAGATTGACAGAAATGTGTTCTCGGCAGCCGATCTTTCGGCTATTCTGATGGGGCTTTCCAGTCTTTCCAATATGATACGGGGAGAGGAACTGGTAAATGCCCTTGCAAAAGTAAAGAGTTTTATTCCTGCTGACAGGGCAAAGGATATTGAATTGAAGTCTAATCAGATAGCCGTCGATTTGACTCCCTGGATGGGCAGCAGGAATACACAGCCTTATCTGGAAATGATCAAAACAGCTTTACAGGAGAGCAGGCTTCTTTCCTTTGAATATGAAGACCGCCACGGAAATAAAACCACACGGACCGCAGAACCGTATCAGCTTGTATTGAAAGGCAGTCACTGGTATTGGCAGGGGTACTGCCATAAACGAAATGACTTCCGCTTATTTAAGCTGTCCCGCATATCAAACCTGCATATACAGGATGAATTTTTTACACCGGGGGAATATCAGAAACCACAGCTGGAATTCGCAGATATTCTGTCCTCGATGCAGACCAGAATCAAAATACGTATTCACAAATCCGTCAGGGAAAGAGTACTGGATTACTGCACGGATGAACAGATTTTTCCGGATGGCGATGAGCATTACATTGTCAGCTTTCCTTTCATTGAGAACGATTATTACTACAATATTCTTTTCAGTTTTGGCGATAAATGCGAGTGTCTGGAGCCGTTACACATCCGCACGGAGATGAGGCGCCGAATACAGGATATCGCTGCCATATACGAGGGCGGAAAATAATATGTCAGAAAAACGTGAAAATCCACTTGACTATAGGGTTACCATATAGTTTATGCTAGGAAGATGCGAGTAAATCGTTAAGACATTTTCATCAGGAGGAAACAGGTTTTATATGAAATTAATTATCCGCTACTTAAAAAACTACAAGAAAATGTTTCTGCTTAATGTAGTCTCCGTACTGGGCTTTGCGCTAGTGGAGCTGGGAATCCCGACGATTGTGGCACAGATGATCGACAACGGAGTAAGCCGGGGGAATCCGGCCTACATATGGAAGATGGGGCTGGTGATCGCCGCGATTTCGTTTGCCGGGGTGGCAGGCACTATTTTGCTGGGCTACTGCTGCGCGTATCTCTCGACTTCCGTGACCAGAGACATACGCAACGACATATTTAAGAAAACCCAGGAATTCTCCCACAGTGAATTCCATGAGTTCGGCATTGCGTCCCTGATTACCAGAACGGGCAACGATGCATTTCAGATTCAGATGTTCATGAATATACTGCTGAGGACCGCTCTTATGACGCCGGTTATGATGATAGGAAGTATTTTTCTGGTTCTGAGGGCTTCACTCAGTCTTTCTGTCGTTATTCTGGCAACGATTCCGCTGATTGTGGGCGGAGTGATTCTGGTGGCGAGAATTTCGGAACCGATCAGCGAGCGCCAGCAGTCCTCTCTGGAAGACATAAACCGGATTTCCAAGGAGAACTTAAGCGGTATCCGGGTAATTCGTGCGTTTACCAACGATGATTATGAGAAGCAGCGCTTTGACGGCGCTAATTCCAGCTATATGGGGAATTCCAAAAAACTGTTTAAGCTGATGTCCGTGACTCAGCCGGTTTTCTTTCTTCTGATGAATCTGGCCGGTATGGTGATCTACTGGATTGCCAGTATCATGTTAAGTCAGGGAACCTTACAGATCGGGGAGCTGGTGGCATTTATGGACTACCTGTTCCATGTGATGTTCTCCATCATGCTGTTCTGTCTGGTCTTCATGATGTATCCGAAGGCTGCAGTCAGCGCCGGGCGTATTCAGAAAATATTTGACGCGGAGCCGTCGATTAAAAATCCTGAGACGAATGCCCAATCAGTGGAGCATATTGATGAAATAGTGTTTGACCATGTGGATTTCGTCTATCCGGATGGCGAGGAAGCGGTGCTTAAGGACGTATCATTCTCGGTGAAGAGGGGAGAGACAATCGCGTTTATCGGCAGTACCGGATCGGGAAAAAGTACGTTGATTAACCTGATTCCCAGGGCTTACGATGTCAGCGCGGGCCGCGTGCTGATGAATGGAAAAGACATCCGGACGTATGACTTGGAGAGCCTGCGGCGCGCCATTGGCTTTATCCCTCAGAAAGCAATGCTGTTTTCCGGGACCATTGCGGATAATCTGCGTTTCGGGAAAGAGGATGCCACGATGGAGGACCTGGTTCAGGCGGCAAAGACTGCGCAGGCATACGATTTTATCATGGAAAAGGGCGGGTTTGACGAGCAGATTACGGAGAGTGCAACCAACGTTTCCGGCGGCCAGCGCCAGCGTCTGTCCATTGCGAGGGCGCTGATCAGAAAACCGGATGTCTATGTGTTTGACGATTCGTTTTCAGCCCTGGATTTTAAGACGGATGCGAAGCTGCGCCGTATGCTGAAGAAAGAGACGGGGAATGCCATCGTGATGGTAGTGGCACAGCGTATTTCCAGTATTATGGATGCCGATCAGATCATTGTTTTGAATGAAGGAAGTATCGTGGGAACAGGAACCCATAAGGAACTGCTGAACAACTGCCGCATTTACCGTGAGATTGCATTATCCCAGTTAAGTGAGGAGGAATTATCCCGTGCGTAAAAAAATAAAAGACATTGGAAGGATGCTGGGGAAACTGAAGCCGTTTCTGGCGCCTTACAGTTTTCAGCTTTTTGTTTCAGTTTTTATGATTGTGATAAGTATTGCAGCGATTACGGCCGCTCCGCGGATCGAAGGCATGATTACCAGCCGGCTGGCCGCGGACGTGGCAGGGCTGGCCTCCGGTGCGGCGGGCGCCCGCATTCATTTTGAGGTGATCCGCAATATCCTGCTGGTACTTCTGTCTATCTATCTGATTAAGACGGTTTCCCAGATCGTGGGTGCATTCTGTCTGACTAATTCGATTCAGAATGCCATGCATGATTTGCGGAATGAGGTTCAGAACAAGATCCGCCGCCTGCCTGTCCGGTATTTTGATACCAACAGCTTCGGCGATGTCTTAAGCCGGGTCACCAACGATGTGGAGGCGGTCTCCAATGCGCTCCAGCAGAGCTTTTCCCAGGTGATCAGCGGAATCCTTACTCTGGTTCTGGCTCTCTGGATGATGTTTTCCATCAATCGGGTGATGGCCTGTATCGCATGTTTGATCATTCCTGTGGGAGCCCTTATTACCCGCGGCATCGTAAAGATCAGCCAGAGCCAGTTTAAGGCCCAGCAGGACTCTCTCGGAGATATGAACGGAGCGATTACGGAGCTGTACACCGGCTACAATGAGATTCTGCTGTTCGGGCAGCAGGAGCAGTCCAGGAGACAGTTCGAGACGGTCAATGACAGCCTGCAGAAACATGCCTTTAAGGCACAGTTCCTCTCGTCACTTATGAGCCCCCTGATCTCTCTGACCACGTATCTAAGCATTGGGATCATTGCGGTGATCGGCTGTTTTGCCATACTGGCCGGTACGCTGTCAGTAGGTAATCTGCAGGCGTTCATCCGATATATCTGGCAGGTCAATGATCCGCTGACCCAGGTGTCCCAGCTGTCCGCCCAGATACAGGCTGCATTTGCAGGCCTTAAGCGTATTTTCGAAATCCTGGATGAACCGGAGGAAACAGAATCTGCTCCCGCGGGCCTTCTTCCGGGGCCTGCAAAGGGCGAGGTTACCTTCGAACACGTCAGCTTCTCCTATGGGGACACACCGGTCATCCGGGACTTCAATGTTACGGTTAAGAGTGGCCAGATGGTGGCCATCGTAGGCCCTACGGGGGCGGGAAAGACTACGCTGATCAATCTGCTGCTTCGGTTCTATGATGTAAACAGCGGCCGGATTCTCGTCGATGGTGTGGATATCCGCGATATGAACCGGGAAGATCTGCGGTCCATGTTCGGCATGGTACTTCAGGATACCTGGCTGTTCTCCGGAACGATTTTTGATAACATCCGTTACGGTAATCTGTCGGCCAGAAAAGATGAGGTGATCGATGCCGCGAAGATGGCCAATGTTCATCATTTTATCCGTACTCTGCCTCAGGGCTATAACATGGTGATTAACGAGGAGGGAAGCAACATTTCCCAGGGCGAGAAGCAGCTTCTGACGATTGCCAGGGCTATTTTAAAGAATCCGCAGATTATGATTCTGGATGAAGCCACTTCCTCGGTGGATACCCGTCTGGAGAAGATGCTGCAGAGCGCCATGTATACAGTTTTAAAGGACCGGACCAGTTTCGTCATCGCCCACCGGCTTTCTACTATTAAAAACGCGGATTTAATTCTCGTTCTCAGAGATGGGGATATCGCGGAGATGGGGAACCATGAAAGCCTGATGGCACAGAACGGTTTCTACAGCCAGCTCTACAATTCCCAGTTTGCGTGGGGAGCGGAGGAAGCATAGAAGGAAGACTGCAAAAACTTCTTGACTTAAAGTCCACTTCAACAAGTATAATAAAAAAGTGGCTGCGGCTTATGCAAAGAATTCTGAGGGGAAATCCCCTCTGAAACGTCAGAAAGAAGAGCATGCCATGAGCAGAACCTTATATGTGGAATGGGAACAGAGAAAAGGAGAGTGCGGGATATGGTATACAAAGAGTTTCAGGATTTAAAGCTGTCTGCCCTCGGGATGGGGGCCATGCGCCTTCCGGTAACGGAAGGAGACGATTCCGTCATTGACGAGGCAGCCACAGCAGAAATGGTCGCATATGCGATGGAAAAGGGAATCAACTATTTTGATACTGCCTGGGGCTATCACGGCGGACATTCCGAGGAAGTGATGGGAAGAGTACTCAGCAGGTATCCAAGGGAGAGTTTTTATCTGGCGACGAAATTTCCGGGATACGACCTTTCCAATATGGATCAGGTGGAGGAGATTTTTGAGAAGCAGCTTGAGAAATGTGGTGTGGAATACTTTGATTTTTACCTGTTCCACAACGTATGTGAGATGAATATAGATGCATACCTGGACGAAAAATATGGAATTTTTCAGTATCTGTTAAAACAGAAGGAGGCGGGGAGAATCCGTCATCTGGGATTTTCGACACACGGAAGCTGCGAGGTGATGAAGCGTTTTCTGGAGGCATACGGCAGTGAGATGGAATTCTGCCAGATTCAGCTCAATTATCTGGACTGGTCCTTCCAGAGCGCGGAGGCTAAAATGGAACTGCTCGCAGCTGTGGTCTGCCTGTCTGGGTTATGGAACCGCTGCGCGGCGGAAAGCTGGCGGTTTTGTCCGGCGAAGCGATGGAGAGACTGAATCAATTCCGTCCTGAAGAAAAGGCCCCAGCATGGGCGTTCCGATTCCTGCAGTCTGTTCCGGGAGTCACGATGATTCTTTCGGGCATGTCCGATTTCAGACAGCTTCAGGAAAACATACATACTTTTGAAGAGGATAAGCCGCTTCAAAAAGAGGAGATGGACACAGTTCTGGCAATTGCCGATGAGATGCTTAAAAAGTCTGCTCTGCCGTGTACGGCCTGCCGCTACTGTGTAAGCCACTGCCCGAAGCAGCTGGATATTCCGGCATTACTGGAGCTGTACAATGAGCATTGCTTTACCGGCGGCGGTTTTCTTGCTCCGATGGCGTTAATGGCGGTGCCGGAGGATAAACACCCCAACGCCTGTATTGGCTGCCGCAGCTGTGAGGCTGTATGTCCGCAGCAGATTAAGATATCAGAGGCTATGGCGGATTTTGCCGCGAAGCTGAATTCCTGATTTCGAATATGAAAACAGAAGGTCTGCACGGTCCATGCAGGCCTTCTGTTGTTTAGAAAAGAAAGTTTTAAGCTGATATTATAGGCTGGCCTTTTCCAAAAGTCAAACTCCTGAGTTGATTTTCTGTTACTGTAATGGTATAATTAAACAACGTATGAGTTTTTTTGAATGCTTAATATATGGCATACGATCCCAGTTTTTGCCATAAATATCCGGTATATGTACCAAGTTGTCAGGGGAATGCAAAACCCCCTTTTCGCAGGAGAAAGGAGGCGGAACAGTGACGAAATACAAAAATGGACGGGAAAAGCAGAATGAGATGACATATACCTATATGCCGGTTTTAAAAATCATCATTCTGCTGTGTATCCTGACAATCATAATTATGGCAGCAGGCGGTCTGGCTATCGCATTTCAGAGAATGAAGAAAGAAGCTGCCGCCGCCCATGAAAATGTTACGGCCCAGGTTTCCAACCGGGTGGAGGAATCATTGAAATTACTGGAATCCATGGCCATTCAGCCGGAGTTCTATGATCCGTCGGTCCCTCCTTTGGAGAAGGTGGCAAAACTGGACCGGATAACGGAAACTTACGGTTATATCATGATCTGTTTTGTGGATTCGGATATTAATGTCTATACAATAGGAGAAGAGCCGGCCAGCCTTGCCAGCAGGGAGTATATGCAGCAGCTGTTTTCCACTGGCCAGCCGCAGATTACAGACAGTTTTGCAGCAGGGGCAGATGGGATAACTTTAAACTATACGGTAGCTTACCCCTTAAAACAGAACGGGGAAATCACAGGCTGTCTTTTCTGCGCCATTTATTTTGATGAAATCGTGAATATTTTAAAGGAGGCGTCCGGTTTCAGCGGTACCCAGGCCGTACTGATCGGTTCCAGAGGCCAGATTATGTCATCGACGAATAATCTGCAGTACGGGGAACCGTATCTGGATCATGTGCGTGAAGCAAAAAATCTGGGGATTACGACGGATCAGCTGGAAACCGAACTGTTAGCCAAGCGTCCGGGAGCATACTGGAGTATCAGACAGGGGCGCCTTTGCTATACGATTTACAGCAATGTGAAGAACACGAACTGGGATTTGCTGACGGTGATAGAATTTTGGGATGTCTATAAGACACAGGTGCCGGCCTATCTGGTAATCAGTGTTTTTCTTCTGCTGCTGTGTGCGTTTGCTGTCAGACTGACGAAGCGGTTTGTGAACGAGCAGAAGCAGGCGGTTAATATGCTGGTACACTCCATTGAAGAGCTGGAAGAAAAGATCTATCAGAATGAACGGCCTGACAATGTAGACTTTAAAGAAATTATCCGGCTGACCAGCAATGGGCTGTCTGATGGTCTGACAGGCGTAGTCACGCGGTCTGTATTTTTCAAACAGGCGGAAGCACAGTTAGATAAGGTGCCGGAGGAACGGCTCGTTGCCCTGTGCTTTGTGGATCTTGATAATTTAAAGAAACTGAACGATACACATGGCCATGCGGTGGGAGATACGGCGCTCAAAAGCATCGGTTATATTCTCAGGGAATATGAGAAGAAGTATGACGGCGTTGTGGGACGGTACGGAGGAGATGAGTTTGTACTGCTGCTTACTGATATCGACGATGAGAAGGAACTGAAACGGGTTATGGAATCTCTTGTGCTAAGGCTTCATTCCGATATCGGTACAGGCGGAATGAAACTGCCGATACAGTGCAGTGTCGGAGTTGCGGTAAGACAGCCGGGAGAGAAGCTGGATGAAATGATCGCCCACGCAGACGAAGCCCTGTATTTTGTGAAGCAGAATGGTAAGGGATATTATAAAATTTATCAGGATTGAGGGAGCAGATGAAGAGGATCATAAAAAGAAGGCGGATCATCTATTTTTTTGTGCTTACATTATTCCTTTTGATTTCGGCAGTCTTCGGTCTGGAAACTCAGAGCAGGTACGCAGAGGAGCGGAAGGCAGATGCTGGAAGCATTCTGGAATTATACAGGGAAAATATCGTTCTGGTTATGAGGGAACAGCTGAATTACGCTCAGGGACTGGTTGGCCTGGCATCCGGGACCATGAAGGATTCGGAGTGGTTTCAGTGGAAAGCCGAAGAACTCATGGCCATGGATGGCGTCAGCAGTATTCTTGTATTTGAGGGAGACACGGTTTATAAAGCATTTCCTGAATGTGTACAGGAAGTTATGGCGGGCAGAAATCTAAAGGATCTTTCTTATCTTTATACCCTGGCAAAGGTAGTAAAAGAACCGGTGGTAGAGGGGCCGGTCATCATGGAGGGGACGGGCGAGACGGTATTCCTGTTCCTTCAGCCGGTACTGGAGGGCAGGGCATACCAGGGAGAAATTGCCCTTGCACTGTCTGAAGAATACGTAAAAGAGAAGATGAATCTGGAAAGCCTGTATCAGCTGGGATACGAATACTACTTATGGAAGGTGAACAGTCAGGATGGAAGTAAAGAGGTGGTGGCGTCCTCCAATGCGATGATAGACTATTCCCATGCGGCTAAAACAGAATTCTATCTTCCTTCCCAGTGGAATCTGAGTATCATGCCCATAGAAGGCTGGATACCCCGGAAAAGACAGATCCTGTATGCGGCAGAAAGCATACTTCTGTGGCTTCTCCTTTCGTCACTTTTTGTCCTTTCAACCGCGCTGGCAAAACGATATCAGTATGACAGAAACATCAGCAATACCGACTGGCAGACCGGAATGCTCAACAGACAGGGGATTGGAAAGGAACTGAATACATGGATCCGGAAGGGGGAAAAGGCTTTTTCCGTATTTTATTTTGCGTTGGAAGATTACAACCGGATTGCCCTGCTTGCGGGGCCTGAGAAAGAAGAGGAGTACTTAAAGAGTATTCCTGTGATCATGAAGGATTATATCGAAGGTCCATACGCCGCCGCCCGAATATCCGGCGAGGGTTTTTTTGTTGCTGTAAAAGAAGAGATGGCGGAAGGCGAAATGTCTGAATTTGCCAAAGGGCTGTCACTGAAGATGATCTGGAAGATCCGTCACCAGGGCGGAAAGGTGTTTTTAAATGCCAAATACCAGTACGTTTCTTATCCGGAGGAAGGGAATGACGTGAGGACGCTTCTGCGGAATCTGATCGAGAAGTACTACAGCAAACTGTTTCGGGAATCATCGGTCCGTGAACTGACGGAAAAATGCCGCCAGCTTGCTGCGGGAAGAAGCAACGTGGAATTCGGCGAATACGCAGAACCCTGGATTACAGACTTATCCCAGGCGATCAACCATTACCGGAAGCAGGTGGAACAGGCAGTTTACTACGATCCGGTCTTTGGAATCGGAAACAGAATGAAGTATATCCGGGATGCGGATATGATGATTGCCTATGATGAAAGAAGACGTTTCCGTCTGTATGGCGTGGACATCCGTTCCTTTGGGAAATATAACGAGCTGTTCAGTGTGGAGACGGGGGATGCGCTGCTGAGGGAGGTAACCAAAAGACTGAGCGCTATATTTGGAAGTAATCTGTACCGGATTAACGGCGATGTGTTCCTGGGAATTTCTCTTGATCACGCCAGCAGGGATAAAGAGAATGACGAGATGATCTCCCGGATTCAGGAGGCTTTTCGTATTCCTGTTAAGGTGCAGGAGGCTGTTATCACCCTGGATGCGTTCATCGGTGTCTGCGATTATCCGGCCAATGCCAGGAAGCCGGAGAAGCTGTTAGAGTGTCTTCAGTCTGCCATCAACTACGGCAAGGTGCCTGAACATGGGGTGACGGACGGTATCGTAATCTTTAACAACAGGCTTCTGGAGATAAGAAGGAGAGAGGGAAAGATTCTTCAGCTGATCCGGGACAGTATCCATGAAGGGACACTGGAAGTATGGTATCAGCCGATTTATCAAATGAAGGCAGGCCGTTTTACGGCAGCGGAAGCGCTGGTTCGTCTGCCGGATGGAACTGGCGGCTATATCTCCGCGGGACAGATGATAGAGGTTGCGGAAAGAAACGGACTTGTCTGCCAGATTGGGGAATATGTGATACACCAGGCGTGTACCTTTATGAAAGAGAAGGGGGAGGCGCTGGGGCTGGGGAGAGTTGGAATCAACTTGTCTGTCCAGCAGCTTCTGGTTGAGGACAGCGCAGCACATCTTCTCGAATCGATTAAAAAAACGGGTGTCCATCCAGGACAGGTTGTCCTTGAGATTACAGAGACGATCCTGATACAGTTCATGTCAAAAGCGGAAGGGATTATCAGGGATTTATCGGAGAACGGGATCAGAATATCTCTGGATGATTTCGGGATTGGTTACAGCAGCTTAAATTATCTGATGAATCTCCCGGTGCACTCGTTAAAGATAGACCGGTCCATGACAAGTAAAATCAACGGTTCACCAAAACAGTACGCATTGCTGAAAGCGATTATTGCCATGGCAAAGGTCAATGATATTGAAGTGGTAGTAGAAGGTGTGGAAAATGAAGAAGAGCGGCGCGCGATTATTGACGCAGAGGCCGATTACATTCAGGGCTTCTACTATTCAAAACCGCTGCCGCAGACGGAACTGGAACTCTTTTTAACCGGCTTTGCGGTGAGGGACTGACGAAGAACAGTAGGGATAAAGGATGAAAAATGACGTAGTAAAATATGAACGGATCTGTGAAATATTAAAAAACAAGATTATATGCGGCCTTCTTCCGCCGGGCACAGCACTGCCGGGGCGTGCGAAGCTGTGCAGGGAGTTCCATACGTCGGAACGGACTGTGAGACGGGCCGTGGAGGTACTGGTGCAGGAAGGTTTTCTGGAGGTCGTTCCAAAGAAACGGCCCGTAGTTGCCTGCGGTTATTTGGATAAACGCCGGGAGGAGCAGGACGAACGGGAAACGTCCGATGCCGTTGCGGCTAATGATATCTTAAAATCGGGGATTCTTCTCTGCTATCCGGTCAACCGCCGGGGAATGCTTCTGTGCAGAGGCGATGACTGGAAGACCCCGGAGACGATAGTGGCAAATATGAATCCGGACGATCCGACCGGATTCTGGCGCCTGTCCAACCGTCTCTGGCGATTTTTTATCTGCAGAAATGAAAATGAACTGGCACTGCGCGCAGTGGACAGCCTGGGGCTGGGGGAGGTGGATCCTCTGCCTGGTACCAGGGAAAACCGGATTGATTATCTGAAAAGTTTAAAGGAATTGATCCAGACGATAAAGAGAGGAGGGAGACCGGAGGAAGTTCACTTCGATGCTCTGTTCTCTCTTTATGGCATTGTCATAGACCGTATCGAGGGGGAACCGGTCTGCCGTGTGACTCCGGATTCCCCTTTGAGGGTGGGGACAAAGAATTTCGAGCAGCAGTTCAGGAGATCGCAGGAACGGTATTCCAGCGTGTACCTGGATATTCTGGGACTGATTGCCATGGGCCGCTATCAGCCGGGCGACCGGCTTCCGACCCATGAGCAGCTGCAGGAGATATACGGAGTCAGTATCGATACGACGATCAGGGCAATCAGAGTTCTGCAGGACTGGGGAGTGGTAACGGCGGCCCCGAGAAACGGAATTTTCGTAGCAAAAGATTTGGAAGGGCTGCGTAAGATATATATAGCGCCGGAGCAGATCGCCGGTCATGTCAGGCGCTACTTTGACAGCCTGCAGCTGGTGGCGCTGACCGTTGAGGGGGTGGCAGAACATGCGGCACTCCATGCAAAACCGGATGAGACGCGCCGTATGCTGGCGCTTATGGAACGTCAGTGGAACGATCCGTTTTGCCATCAGCTGATACCGCTCACACTGCTGGAATTCATCACAGATCATATCCGCTACAATGCTCTTAAATCGGTTTATGAGCTGCTGCTGAAGAATTTCAGCATCGGAAGAGGGATCCCCAAACTGGTACAAAAAGATAAGACGCCTGTAAACAGCGAACTTTACCGGCAGTGCATGGAAGCGGCCGGAATGCTGAAGGCGGGGGAAGAGAAGCGTTTTGCCGCTCGTGCCGCCGGGATATTTCAGCAGATTCACCGGCTGGTTATCCAGGAATGCAAAAGGCTGGGATACTGGGAAAGTGCAGGGAACGTGTATGACGGAACTGCATTATGGAAGTGACTGGATGGTTCCGGTGAAGGATTCCTGTTAAAAAAACGTTAATAAATGTTTTAAATCCGCAGCGGACGCAATTAAAGGTTACGGCAGGAGCGGTTTCATGCTATACTGTACAGGTAAATATAAAGTTATAGAAAGGACTGAGGTTGATCTATTGAAAAATTCCCTGCTGAAATTGAGAGAGAAACTGTCGGAAGCGCTGCATTCCGTGCTCCCGATCATCGGGATCGTCATGGTCCTGTGTTTTACGATCGCTCCCATTTCCTCCAGTATTTTGCTGTGCTTCCTTATGGGCGCGGCCATGATCGTCATAGGTACCATGTTCTTCACGCTGGGGGCGGAGATCAGCATGACTCCCATGGGAGAGCGGCTGGGCACAGCCGTCACGAGGAGTAAAAAGCTGAGCATCATCGTGATACTGGGATTTGTACTGGGATTCATCATCACGATTTCGGAACCGGATCTCCAGGTATTGGCGGAACAGGTGCCATCCATACCGAACAGGACGCTGATTTTTTCGGTCGCGCTGGGAGTGGGCGTATTTCTCGTCATTGCACTTTTGCGCATGCTGTTCAGCATAGCGTTGCCCCACATGCTGATTACATTTTACATATTGGCATTCCTCCTTACGCTGTTTGTTCCACAGAGCTTTCTGGCGGTGGCCTTCGATTCCGGAGGTGTGACGACGGGCCCGATGACGGTTCCGTTTATTATGGCTTTTGGTATCGGTATTTCCGCCATACGTAATGACCGCCATGCATCAGATGACAGCTTCGGTCTGGTGGCGCTCTGCTCCATCGGTCCGATCCTTGCAGTACTGATTCTTGGAATGATTTACAGGCCGGCTGACAGTGCCTACATTCCACCGGTCCTTCCGGAGATCAGCAATTCCGTAGAATTATGGAAGCTGTTCCGCGTTGGACTTCCCACCTATATTAGAGAAATTGCCGTATCGCTTTTTCCCATAATCCTGTTTTTCGGTATTTTCCAGATCGCAGTTCTCAAACTTTCAAAGAGAAATTTAAGAAAAATCATTGTCGGCCTTGTCTATACGTACATCGGCCTCGTGCTGTTTTTGACAGGCGCCAATGTGGGCTTTATGCTGGCCGGTAATTACCTGGGACAGGTGATTGCCTCCCTGGATTACAACTGGATTATTGTTCTGATCGGCATGCTGATCGGATTCTTTATCGTTAAGGCGGAACCGGCTGTTTACGTATTAAATAAACAGGTCGAAGAGATTACAGACGGTGCCATTCCGGCCAGGGCGATGAGTATCAGCCTTTCCATCGGCGTGGCCGTTTCCATCGGTTTGGCCATGCTGCGGGTGCTGACGGGGATTTCCATCCTGTGGTTCATCATCCCGGGATATGCGATCGCGCTGGGGCTTTCCTTCTTTGTACCAAAGATCTTTACAGCCATCGCTTTTGATTCCGGCGGGGTGGCCTCCGGTCCGATGACCGCCACATTTCTGCTGCCGTTTGCGCAGGGAGCCTGTACCGCTGTGGGCGGGAATATTGTCACGGACGCATTCGGCGTGGTAGCCATGGTAGCCATGACCCCGCTCATCACCATACAGATCCTGGGCATGATCTATCAGATGCAGCAGCGGTCCGCGCCGAAGGACCAGACTTTACCGGAGCCTGTGGCAGGTTTCGACCAGCTTGATGATGATGCAATTATTGAGCTTTAACAGCGGCACAGATACGATTTCGAAAGAAAGGACTGCAGTATGAGCGAATTGTATTTAATGGTTACAATCACGGAAAGAACCGGAGTAAAGAAGTTTCATACTCTGTACGGCCACCATGGAGCGGACGTCACCTTCATCACTGTGGGAAACGGAACCGCGGTCAGTGAGACCCTGGACTATTTAGGTCTCGAGGAGACGGAGAAGGCCGTGATGCTGTCCATCGTGACAGGCACTGTGTGGAGAGAGATAAAATCGGATTTACAGAAGCATTTAAAAATTGACGTTCCCGGCACGGGCATAGCCTTTATCATTCCGTTAAGCAGCATTGGCGGCAAGAAGCCGCTGCTGTTTTTGACAGAGAATCAGAATTTTGAAAAAGGGGAGGAAAGCTCATTGAAAGACACGAAATATGAACTCCTGATTGTGATTGCCAACCAGGGATATACGAACATGGTTATGGACGCTGCCCGGGAGGTGGAGGAAGTCGGAGGAACCGTAATTCACGCCAGAGGCACTGGCTTGGAGCGGGCGGAGAAATATCTCGGCGTCTCCCTTGTGGCGGAGAAGGAGATGGTATTTATCGTCGTAAAGAGCGGCATGAAGAACCGTGTCATGAAGAACATTATGGAAAAAGCGGGTCCTGCAAGCAAGGCCCGGGCCGTCGCATTTTCACTTCCGGTGACGAGCACGGCTGGTATGCGCCTTATGGAAGAGGCAAAGGACGATAATGATTAGGCAGGAGAACGATTAACCATGGAACCATACTATTACAGCCGAATGAACAGGACAGAGCAGAGCGCATATCATGCCATGAAAACCGGGCTGACAGCCCTCGCTCCTTCCTTCACGGTTCCGCGGCTGGAAAACAGAGAACTGGCGGATATCTTTTTCAGGCTCCGGCTGGACTGCCCTGAGATTTTTTACGGAACCGGATTCCATTACCGGTTTTACCAGAATTCAGGCAGCGTGGAGATGATACCGGAATACTTATTTGACAAGGGAAAGGTGAAGGACCATCAGAAGGCCATGAAGGCCAGAATCGCCAAGCTGGCCCGCCCTGCCGAATCATTGACAGAGTGGGAGAAGGAACGGTATATCCACGATTTTATCTGCACCGGCGTCCGCTACGATAAGCTGAAAAAACCGTATTCCCATGAGATCATCGGTCCTTTGGGCCAGGGGGTGGGGGTCTGCGAGGGGATAGCAAAGACTGTAAAGATTCTCTGCGACTCCCTGGGAATCTGGTGCATGATCGCCATATCCGAAGCGAATCCGGAGAAGAACATCAAATACCGCCATGCATGGAATATTGTGAGAATCGGCGGCAGATATTACCATCTGGATGCCACCTTTGACAACAGCCTTGGTCATGGGGAGACCATCCGCTACGACTACTTTAACCTGGATGATAGGCAGCTGTTCCGCGATCACGAGCCAGCCCTTTATCCGGCGCCGCCGTGCAGTGACGGAGACCATTTCTATTACAGGGAAAAGAAGCTGTCCTTCACAAAGACGGAAGATGTGGCCAAACGTGCCGCGCAGGCGGTAAAAAAGGGAAAGCCGCTTGTGTTCCACTGGAGAGGCGGCTATCTGACGCGGGCCATGGTGGAGGAACTCTTAACTCTTTTGGAGGAGGCTGCAAAACAGAAGGGAAAGCATGTGAGAGCCGGACTTAACTGGCCGCAGGCTGTCTTTTCAGCAGAGTTCATCGACGAACTTCCGGGAGAAGAACTGCTGGTGGAGACGGCGAATGAAGGGGAGAGTATTGGGTAAGAGAGCCGGCCGCCAAAACCAAAGCAGAAAAATATAAAAGAAACGCCCATTCTTCATAAAAAACTTTTGATAGTAAAATTAATACAAATATGGTAAAATAGAGCAACCATAGTAAATGGCTGAAATGAAGAACATCACAGAAGACATTACAGGATAAGCTCAGTATGCAACCATACACAGGAAGAAGGGGAGACAATGGCTTCAGAGGATGAACTTTTTGCCGGGTTTGGCGCAGATGCAGGCATGTTTTACAGCGCGCTTGTCAGAAGCACGGATAATTATATCTATATCATTAACATGAAGACTGATGTCGCGCTGGTATCCCCGAATATGCAGAGAGACTTTGAGCTGGAAGGCAGGCTGGTGCCGGGACTCGTTACCGTATGGGGGAATCTGGTCCATCCCAGGGATTTTAAACGGTATTCGAAATCGATTGAGGAGATGCTGGACGGTGAGACCGATGTTCACGATGTGGAGTATCAGGTGCTCAACCGTAAAGGGGAGTATGTTTGGGTATGCTGCCGCGGTGTCCTTAAGAGAAATGAGGAAGGCGAGCCTGTGATTTTCGCCGGAGTGGTCACGGACCTGGGCAGTAAGGGGAAGATTGACTATACGACAGGGTTGTTTACCAATCGGGAATGTGAGAAGGAAGTCGGACGGATTTTCGACAGTGAAGAACATGCAGAGGGAGGAATTCTGCTTCTGGGTCTGGACGATTTCGTGAGAATCAACGATTTGAACAGCCATATCTTTGGCGATGCCGTACTGCGCCAGTTTGCACAGAGCGTTCAGCAGCTTCTTCCGCCTGAGGCAGCCATATACCGGTTTGACGGCGATGAATTCGCGGTCGTCTATCCCGGCGCCGGGGAAGCGGAACTGCGTGCTCTGTATCAGAAGATTCACGTGTACTGCAACCGGCCCCATAAGATCGACGACAGTTCGTATTTTCTCACGGTATCCGTCGGTGTAGCCATGATGGGCAAAGACGGTAACGGCTATCAGGAGCTGCTGACCTGTGCGCTAAGCGCTCTGGAGGTGTCCAAACAGAACGGGAAGAATACAGTTACGTTCTTTTCGCAGGATATGATGCACACCAGAAGGCGTGCGCTGGAGCTTTCCAGCCGCCTTCAGCTCAGTGTGATGAACGGTATGGAGTCCTTTCATCTTGCCTACCAGCCGTTTGTGCATTCGGATACCCTGCAGGTTTCTGGTGCGGAGGCTCTGCTTCGATGGTCCTGTGAGCCCTACGGCGTGGTTTCTCCGGTCGAGTTCATACCGCTTCTGGAGGCAGGCGGCCTGATCGTACCCGTCGGAAAATGGGTTCTGGAGGAAGCGGTGCGAACCTGTAAAAAGTGGCTCACGTATCAGCCTGATTTTATCATGAATGTCAATATTTCGTATCTGCAGATGCTCGATGAGTCATTTATAGATTTCGTGAAGCAGACTTTGAATCAATACAATCTTCCTCCCGCCCATATCGTCCTGGAACTGACGGAGAGCTGCTTCGTCACGGACATGGAGGCGCTTAAGGAAGCCTTCCGGCTCCTTCGCAATTTAAAGATACAGATTGCCATGGATGATTTTGGAACCGGTTATTCTTCTCTGGGCATGCTTTCCCAGTCGCCGGCAGATATCGTGAAGATTGACCGTCTGTTTATCACTGCCATCGGAGACAAAGAGAATGAATTTAACCGGTCGTTTATCGGTTCGGTGATCCAGCTCTGCCACAGAGTGGGAATATCCGTATGTGTGGAAGGCGTAGAGCGTAAGAATGAGCTGGATACGGTCTGTTCCTTAGAGGCCGACTGCATTCAGGGATATTACATATCGAAACCACTGCTTCAGGAGGAATTTGAAAAGAAATTCTGGGAAGCATGATTTCTTGAAGGAACGGTAACAGAGAAGAGGCCGCGGCAGGTCTCTTCTTTCTATTTTATCTGCCAAAACAGATGGATTATTTCCAGAATAATGGCAAATTTGGTAAAAACTTTAGAAAATTATAAGAATTTATTGTTGTAAAAGATTATGAGATGCCATTATAATGGGGGAGAATGGAGCGAGATATTAATCAGGAGGAAAGAGACGTATGAAAGACGAATTCAACCACGTGGAAATAGACGGTAAAGAGGCGGACGCCATCCAGGTAAAGATGGATGATGTCGTAGCTGATGCTGAGAAGTTTGCGGCGGAAGAAAGATCAGCGGATCCGGACCGGAACCGGAAGGGCGGCGCGGAGTCTGAGCCGGTGATGGAAGAACAGATGAGCGACGAGGAGTTTAATGAAGAACTGAAGGAGCTCATGGAAGAAGACAACTCCGGAAAGAAAAAGA
>OJUL01000059.1_pt1 | contig 63975 bp, 61 predicted proteins | sample 1601491 | NCBI WGS metagenome assembly OJUL01 (sample SAMN04436862, study PRJEB24849) | human gut metagenome | biome: human gut; feature: NICU; material: stool | host: Homo sapiens | place: USA: Saint Louis, MO | collected 2011-11-09 | reverse complement strand
CATGGAATCGAGGTGTCTTTCTTTTATGCAAAATCACGAACTTGCTCATTTATAGATTCAATATTTAATTCAATGTTTCCAGTGAAATTCTCACATTCAATGCCAATATAATTTCCACCATCAGGAAGTGTAATTGTGTCACTATAAGTTCCGGTTGCTTCAATCAAGGCACTTGCTGTTTTCACTGCTTGACATGTCTGGAAATTGCATTATAATACAAGCAAGGGCAGAACCTCAAAAAATCGGCTCTGCCCAGAGTAACTAATGACATATCTTATATCAGTTTTTTGAATTTACACAAAACTTGAAACGGTCTCTTTGAAAATGACAGGTGCTTTTGCTTTAGGGAGCAAGAAAATATCTTCCATTCTTTAGGTTGATAGAGTATAATGAAACCAACAAAATTAGAAGTTGTAGAGGTGATGAGAATGAAGAAAGACACTATTTTAATTTTAATTGCAGTTGCAGCCATATTGGCATTGGTTTTACCTAAGCCAGCAGGAATGATTATTCCTCTTATAATTCTAATTCCAGTGGTTATTTATTTGATAGTTGATATAATCAAAAACGGAAATAAAGAGAAAAAGTGAAAAGCTCAGTTTGCATAACTGGCAGCCCAACCACATTAAATCTTCACAGCTTTACTAAGCAGGAGATCCGAAAAGGTCTCCTGCTTTTTTGCACCTCCAAAGCTACTACAATAGTAGGGCGCAAGGCCCTGTGCCAGAAGCACTTCGAGACCTTGCGCCCTTTGTTATTCTATCCTAAAAATACTTTACCAGCTGCTTCAGACCGCGCCGGATGCTGTCACGGACACGGCTTGGGTCTACGCCCTCCGCTGCGGCGATCTCGCTCACACGCATACCCAGGTAATACCGGGCATATATCCGCTTAGCCTGCTTCTCCGGCAGAGCCATCACTGCGGCATAGAGCTGCTCCCGCAGCTGCTTTTCCTCCAGAAGCATTTCCGGTGTCTGGGGCTTCATCAGGATCGCATTTTCAATGCCATTGTCACAGTCCAGGGAGTAATGCGCCTTATAGCGATACATCCTCCGGTCATAGGCAGCTTCTGCACGCTCAGCAGCTTGGATCGTCTCCAGCACATCTTCTGTTACTTCTACAAAGTGATCATTTTTGTAAACATCGGGATATAAGTCCCTAAGATTGACTTTCTTCATTATGTACCTCCATTTCGATTCACGGGCGATTGACGAGTGAACCGAAAGGAGGCGGGGATCGGCAGCGACATACTTCGGGAGCTTTCCCGAAAAATCGACAGCAAAAAGCGCCAGCTCCCCGCAATGGGAAACTGGCGCAACAAAAATGACTATAATTCTTCTGCTTTAGTTGGAATGATAATGCCGATAGGTAATCATACCTCCCCGGAGGAGGAGCAAGGCTTTTTTTAATTGGTGCAGCTCATGGGTGCTATGAATGACGAAAATTGACATGGCGGTATCCTCCTATAATACCGCCCTCCTGATCGCATGAGCAACGGTCCGAAAAGCAAAAAGAAACGGCGGCTCTGATTTTTCTCAAAGCCGCCGCTTCATAGGCGCATGGAAATATGTCTGCTGTATGGCGGCGGTCTTCTCTTACTGTCGGCTGACAGATTTAATTGTCGATAAACTTATAGTCATTTTTCTAAAGACTGAATTTTGCCATTTTTAAGATTAAATACTACATCAGCTTGTCTTGCAAGTTCATTCGAGTGAGTAACAACAACTACACACTTTCCTTGCTCGTGCGCACTTATTTTAAGAATCTGTGTAATCTCTTGTGCAGTATCTTCATCTAAATTTCCTGTAGGTTCGTCTGCAAGAATAATTGGGGCCTCACTTGCTAAGGCACGGGCAATGGCTACTCGCTGCTGCTGACCGCCGGATAGCTTCAGCACATTCCTCTTTGCTTCTTCTTTGGTTAGTCCAAGTCGCTCTAAAATTGGGAGCGGCGGCAATTTTGAGGTCAAAGCCACATTTTCTTCTGGTGTAAGATAATCAATCAAATTATAGGATTGAAAAATAAAGGAAATATGTTTGCGGCGGTGATCACCAAGACCCGTTTCTGAAATATTCTTTCCATCAAACAAGATTTGTCCATCTTCAGGACTGTCCAAACCACCCAACAAAGAAAGTAAGGTAGTCTTTCCACAACCAGATGAACCGAGAATTGCATATAGTTTTCCTTGTTCCAGTTTTCCGCTGACTCCCCGCAAAATGCTTTTTCCCCCGTTATAGGTGTATTTCAAATTAGAAAATTCTAAAATGCTCATGGGATATACCTCCTTAATTCATTTGAGAGAGAATTTCTCTCGGTTTCAATCGAATCACTGTAATTGCAGCTAAAAGTACAGCTGAAATCAGGATCAATACACCAATACCATAAACCGCTACAATATCTGCGAAATGGATTGTTACACTCAATCCGGCAACATCAGTGGCAGTTCGACTTACAAGATAAGAGCCGACTTTATCAGCCAACAAAGCGGTCAGGCCAAGAGAGGCAGCTACTGCTGGAATAGCCACAAGAATATTCTCCACCAGGAATTGCAAAACGATTTCCAACTTTCTTCTGCCTACTGCCATTAAGATACCAGCTTCTTTCTTCCGTCCCCGTGTCCAGAGAACTAGCAAAAGGACAATAATCGCTGCGCCTGTAACAGCAATTACAATGACCGCTGTATCCACCATTGTCTGAATGGAGGAAAGCGGGGTAGAAATCAAATCAAAATTCTCTGTGTCTGTGGAATAAACAAATGTCTTCCCCTTGATTTCCGGCAGATTTTTGATTGTTTCTAAAATATTTTCGACATTTTCGGCAGAGTCTATATAGACATCCAAAGACCCAAGCTCCAGAGTAGTTTCGTTCCACATTTTCTGATAGCTATTCATATCAATATATCCTTGATTAGCCGGGATTCCGTCCGACATCATGGCATCCTTTGACATACCTTCTGTACCGCTGAAAATACCTACAATTTCAAAGGTATCTTCCCGCTGGGTATCCATGCTGTACAGAGTGATGTCATCGCCCACCGAAAGACCATTCTTAGCGGCTAGCTCTTTGGAAATCAGCACTGCATAGGAATCATCTGGCTGGATGTGCCGGCCTTCTTCCAGCGTATATGTACCATTTAAGAACTCTACGCTTAGTGCAGTGTTCATTGTAACTGTATAAGGTGCAGATTGACCGTGACCGGCAACACTCACATTAAAAGCGCCCGGAAAATAGTCAAAATTTACAGCGGCTCCGTAATAACCTTCCTCGCTCTCCGCACTATAGGAAACAACTCCTCCTACTTTAGTAATGGCGTCGATCACTTCCTGCGTAATATAGTCACCGTTATATTGATAGGCCGTACCCCATTCATTTTTTGAACCACTTCCATAGAGGTTGGTATTGCCAGAGTCAATTTCAATACGAATAGAGGCCCCTACCGTTTGCTTCACATCATCGGTTTCCTCTGCTGTGGCATGGCCTACCGATAAGGCAATCAGCGCCGCAGAAGCCAGCAGCGTAAAAACCAACAGTAGGATGATGCTTCTTACCTTTTGCCGCCAGCAATATCGAATTGCTCGTCTAAAAAAATTCATATCAAATGCCTCCTTAACTAACTCATTCTTGTTAAAATCTCTTTTGGCTTCAGGCGAAGAATCGTACCGCTGGCTGCCAATACAGTCAATAAAACAACAGATAATTCTCCGGCAAACAGGATACTAGAGCGACACAAATCCGGTTGCAGGTAATTCAATGCGTTACCACCGGTTTGTAATGCCACAGTACCCGTCCCTTGAGCCAGAGTGCCAAATAGAAATCCATTTACCATATCAGAACAGAAGGACCACAGTAGAAAAGCGAGTCCAAAACCGGCAAACAGGAGTACCCACGCTTCTAAAGTAAATTGTCCAATTATTTCCGCTTTGGGCCTTCCCATCGAAAGGTAAATCCCTGCTTCATGGATACGCCCCCGTATCCGTAGAAGAAGGATCAGCATTAGGATTACAATACTCAAAGCAGATACAATGAAAATCAACGCCAGAGCCAGTTTTTGAAGGTTTTGAAGCTGTCCGGAGATTTGCTCGTACTGAAAATCATTCTCCCGCAGAATGTGGTTGTTCCAGTCTATAGAGTCGATGGACTTCACACACTCCAGCAGAGTATCTAATTCCAACGGGTCAGCAATGTAAAAGGCAATCTCACCCTCGTAAATGCCTTCCTGCTGTTCCTGTAGATTTACCAACAAGTGGCTGTCTGAATAAATATGATTTGCTGCTTTTCCAGCAGTAGGGGAATCAGCACTATCAGAGGTTCCATCACACTGGAAAATACCCACGATCTCTCCCTCCACGAAAATCGTTTTTTTCGGAATCGTGTCTATATATTCTCCATTTTGTTGGCTCAAGTCAGCATGAGTCAGGTCAATTACATCGCCAACTTTTAGACTGTTTTCCGCTGCCAGCTCTGCACTGATGAGGATTTTATTTTCATCATCCGACTGAATATGCCGTCCAGCGAGCAACTTGTATTTCTCATTCAGAAACACATCCGTTAGTTGGGAATCCCGCACAGCAGTTACCTGTCCCATGTTGCTGGCTTCATTGTCACCGGAGCCTGGCAGAAAGTGTAGCTGCTCACTCTTGACATAACCATAATGCTCCGTATTGTAGGTTTTTACTTGCCCATCAGCAGTGTCCATAATCTCGTCAATGCTCTTTTGAGAAATGATGGGTATTTCTCCCTCGCTGACTGTTCCACCCTCAAAAATCATCTGCTGATAGGGGCGGACATAAAAGGCCGCACCTATATTAGAACGCAAATCTTTGGCTGCCTGATCAGTACCATTCAAAACAGAAAAGCAAATCAGCAAAAGAGCAGATACCAAAAAGAAGATAAGGAAAAGAAGTATCGATTTTCCTTTCTGGCGGACTAGATAAAAGGCAGTCCGCTTGCACATGTGCATAAAAACACCGTCCTTTCATTTGATGTGATTCCATCATACAAAAGGACGGCTTATTTTTCACTTAGACTTGATTTAATTTTGATTTAGGTTTTTGAAATCGTAGATAAAAGGCTGGTAATAAATAGGGATTTGATATTATACAAATTATATCAAAAACCCACCGTAAACATCACACCTGTTTCCGTATTTTCCACCCGATACTGGAATCCATGCAGTTCCAGTATGGTCTTGACGAGATATAGCCCCAGACCGTTGCCACCAGTAGACTTGTTCCGAGATTTTTCCACCCGGTAAAAAGGTGTGAACAGCACGGACAGATCTTCCTCCGGGATAGAAGTGCCGGTATTGGTTACAGACAGAGCGGAAGTCGTGAGATGGATAAGAACCTCCGAACCCTCCGGCGAGTGGCGAATGGCGTTACTCAGAATATTATGGATAGCCTTCTCCAGCAGAGAAATATTGCCAGATACTATGACATCCTCGGCAAGTTGAGAATGAACGGTGATATGTCGCTCCTGGGCCAGAGGAAGCAGTGTTTCCGTGACTTTGGTAAGAATGCCCGGCAGCAGCACCGGCTCCGCTTTCCCGGCCAGACCATCCATTTCAATTTTAGAAATTGTGAGGATCTCCTTTACCAGTCGCTCCATGTTTTCCACTTCCTTGAGGGTTTCCGGCAGCACTTTTTCTGTGTCCTTATATTTACCAATCCCCAGGATCATACTTTCAATCTGACCTTTTAAGATGGTAATGGGCGTCTTCAGCTCATGAGAAGCAGCGGCGAAAAAATCACGACGCTGGCGGGAAAGTTCAGTGATATGCTCCATATCCTCTCGCAGTTGTTCATTGGCACTTTCCAGCTCTTTCATGGCAGTATTCAATCGCTTTGCCATGGTGTTCAGGCTGTTTGCTAGTACCCCCAGCTCATCGGTACGATTTACCTTGCAATCCCAAGTCATATCCAGATGAGCCATCCGTTTGGAAATGCGGCTGATTTCCAATACAGGCCGCACCAACACCCGACTGCACAGGAAGGCACCCAATGCGGAGATGAACAGAATCAGCAGCATTAAGAGAGGAAACATTTTTATAAAAGCCACAGTAAGCTCCCTACCTGGGGAAACAGGCGCAGTAATGCTCAAAGTATAGGAATCCGCTCTATCCGCAAAAGTGATTTCCAGAGAGGTGGTCAAAATATTTTCCCCGTTTCCTTCGACCAGCGAACCAAAAGACTGGCTTTCTCCCACTCCAGCCAAAACCACCAGTGCTTGATTCTCCCGGCTGAATTGATCTAAAATTTCTCTTGAATCCGCAAAATCCGCATTAGACAGGCTTTCCGTCAACTGCTGAATTTCAGACTCCACCCGACTGCTTGCTACAACTGTATAGCTTTGGGGCAGGAATACCATCACCATACCATAGATTGACAAACTGCACAGGATAAGCAGGCCAGCGATCCATAAAAATACCTTAGCACTTAAACTGTTCCTAATTTTCTTTACCAAGTCTGTATCCCACCCCTCTGATTGTTTCAATCAAATCCGTGTCCAGCTTTCTCCGCAGATTCATAATATGGATATTGACTGTCTTTTCTTCCCCAGCAAAATCATATCCCCACACTTCATTGAGTAAATTGTCCCGTGTAAATACCCGGTCTGGGTGGAGCATGAATAACTCCAGAATCCCATATTCCGTATGTGTGAGAGAAATAGGATTTCCGCCAACAAAAACCGAATGGCTTTCCCGATTCAACCGTATATTTTCATAAACAAGATTGGTTGTGATTTCTTGGTTATTCCGATCTTTTGCTCGGCGCAGAACCGCTTCCACCCGCATGAGTACCAGTCTCACGGAGAACGGTTTGGTGATGTAATCATCCACCTGCAATTCAAACGCTTTGACCTGAGCTTCTTCCTCGTCCAATGCTGTCAGCATGATGATCGGCACATTAGATTCCTGCCGAATCATCTCGCAGACCGTATATCCATCAATCTTCGGCATCATAATGTCCAGTAGGACAAGGGAGAAGGGCTTCTTCCTGAATTTTGTTATTCCTTCCAGACCATCACTTGCAACCTCTATATTGTATCCGGCATCCGTCAGCAACTCCGAAAGGATGGACTGGATCGCGGTTTCGTCTTCAATAATCAAAATATTCGTATTCAAAGTATCACCTCAGTTATATTATATCATGCTTTTATTTAGATTTGATTTAGAACTTCTGATTTCTGATTGTTCTTTATACCAAAGTCATAAAACAAGGAAAGTGCGTAGATGGGGCGCAAGGCCCTGTGCCAGAAGCACTTTGAGACCTTGCGCCCATTGTTATTCCATCCTAAAAAAACTTTGCCAGCTGCTTCAGACCGCGCCGGATGCTGTCACGGACACGGCTTGGGTCTACACCCTCCGCTGCGGCAATCTCGCTCACACGCATCCCCAGATAATACCGGGCATAGATCCGTTTAGCCTGCTTCTCCGGCAGAGCCATTACCGCAGCATATAGCTGTTCCTGAACAAACTGCTCTATCAGCAGTTCATCTGGAGATTGAGAACAGGAACAAAACATCCTTTCAATGCCGTTTTCGCTGTCCAGCGAATGATATGCCTTATAGCGACGAATCAATCTTCGTTGATTTGCTTCTGTTCTGTCTTGAGCTTTCATAGCATCCAGCACCTCATCGGTGACTTCCACATAAGTATCAGTTTTATACACATTAGGATATAAGTCCCTAAGATTGACTTTCTTCATTATGTACCTCCATTTCGATTCACGGGTGGTTGACGAATGAACCGAAGGTAGGCGGAGATCGGCAACGACATATATCGAGAGATTTCCTCAAAAATCGACAGCAAAAAACGCCAGCCTCCCACAAAGGGATACTGGCGTGATAAGAAAGCCTATTATCCTGCTGATTTAGATAGAGCAATAATACTGATACAGAAACATACTCTCCCAAAGGAGGAACAAGACTTTTTTTAACCGATGTAACTCATGACTATTGTGAACAACAAAATTTGACATGGCGGCATCCTCCTATATGCCGCCCTCCTGACCGCATGAGCATCGTTGTAAAAGCAAAAAGACACGGCGGCTCTGACTTTCTCAAAGCCGCCGTGTCATAGGCGCGTGAAAATATGTCTGCTGTACGACGGCTTTTTTCTTTTGCCGTCGTCCGGCAGATTCATCCACAATTTATATTTAGCTTTTCCAATAGTCCAATTTATCTATTGTTTTAAGGATATATATGAGTTACATCATCGATCATATCGAGAGGTATCTGATTGTGAACCTAAACTACATAGGAATCCCGAAGTTTTTCAAAAGATTCTGTGCTGATAGTATGTTCCATCCGGCAGGCGTCAACTTCCGCTGTTTCAGGGTCAACACCTGCGGCGATAAGTAGCTTGCTAAAAAAGCAATGGCGTTCGTAGATTTTTTTGGCAATCTCAAAGCCCGCATCGGTCAGGTACAGAAAGCAGTCCTCATCCATTGTGAGAAAACCACTGTCTCGCAAAGTCGCCACCGCATGGCATACGCTGGGCTTTGACACATCCATATACTGGGCGACATCTATGGAGCGAACTGTTCCATATTTCTTTTGAAGAACCAAGATGGTTTCCAAATAGTCTTCTCCTGATGATGTTATTCTGAATGCCATCTTATTCTGTTGTCGTTTCTTTTTTTGCAATTGGAACACCTCCTTTTGGAAATCTTTTTACAGGATATTTTATATTGCCCAGTCAAGGCTTTCCTGCTGGATATGATACAGCTTTTCGTATAGCCCTTTCTTTTTCATCAGTTCCTCATGTGTTCCTTGTTCAACTAGACTGCCATCTTCCAGCACGATGATTTGGTCAGCATCCACAACAGTACGGAGTCGATGAGCAATCATAATGACTGTCTTACCCTCCACCAACTTTGCAATGGCCCGCTGGATCAAAACCTCGTTTTCCGGGTCAAGTGATGCGGTTGCCTCATCAAGAAGAATAATTGGGGCATCTTTAAGCAGTGCGCGGGCAATGGAAATCCGCTGACGCTCACCACCAGAAAGAGTGCTACCGTTCTCACCAAGGACAGTCTGATAACCATCCGGCAATCTCTGGATAAATTCGTCACAGTATGCTGCCGTTGCCGCTGCCATAACCTGTTCTTCGGTAGCGTTCATGTTGCCTACGCGGATATTGTTAAAAACAGTATCATTGAACAGGGTCACATCCTGAAATACAAAGGACATACAGCGCATCAGGTGTTCCGATTCAATGGTGCGGACATCCATTCCACCAATCGTAATTTGACCTTTCCGCACATCCCAAAAGCGGGCAATCAGTTTGGAAATTGTGCTTTTGCCACTGCCAGAAGGCCCTACAATAGCCGTTACACTACCAGCGGGAATAGAGAAAGATACATCCTTAATTACATTATTTTGATTATATCCGAAAGTGACATTTTTCAGTTCAATATCATATTGGGATACATCTTTGTCCTCGCCCTTCATAACGGGTGTGGTTAGCAGAGTACGCATACGGCTGGTAACAGTCCCCAAGTGAAACAGAGAGGTTAACTGCGAGAGAATAGCAAGAATTGGGCCGTAAATCTGCGTGGAGAACATGAACAGTACCAACAAAGGAAGTAGTTCGATTTTACCATCGGTTATCAGAATAGTTCCAATAAAAATGGTGATTCCAAGTCCTGCTTGCAGGATCAGGCTGGCACCCTGAACCAGAATACCAGCAGCTAGTTCTACCTTAATGGCAATTTTTCGCATGGCTCGGAGTGCTTTATCCAGTGTGGAAAATCGGGATCCACCAAGGCCACAGGACTTGATGATCTTGATACCTTCCAGGTATTCCTGAATCTGACTGGATGCCTCCAACTTTACATCCACCTGTTTGTCAAACAGACGAAGTTGCAACTTGCGTCCATACCAGATGATAAGGAATGTAATCGGCATTGTGCAGAAAATTGCAAGAGCCATCCTCCAATCAAAAAATGCCAGACAAATACAGGTTAGTGTGACAGAGATAATATTCGCAATCAGCGGTGGGATGGTGCTACTGAGCATGGATTCCATGCTGCTGCAATCTGCCATCATGTTTGTGGTAATATCGGACAAATCCTTTGTGTTAAAGAAGCTCATGGGGAGCTTGCGAAGATGCTCCGCGATCCGAAGTCTGGTCGTGCTGGCCTCCTTATAGGAAGCAATATAGGTTTTCCTATAATCGTTTTTCGCGGCCAGAAACACCAGAATAGCCGCCACCAGCCCCAAGCCGAGCAATTTCCACAATGCGGCCCACGAAATTGTTTCTCCAGTAAATGGCTTTAACAACTCCCAAAAGAGCAGGCAGGCTACCATAGACGGAAGCAACAGCGCAATATTAGTTATTGTGCAGGCCGTAATCGCTTTTTTCAGGTCGGAGTAGCCTTTCTCCGACAGCATTAACTTTTCTTTCAGCTTACTCATAGATCACACCGCCTTTCCTGTGCCAATTTTCCAGTTGATCGACTCCGTATAGCTGCTCCACATCTGCGCGTATTTTCCGTCCTTCTTCAGCAGCTCGTCATGGGTGCCGGATTCAATCAGACAGCCCTTTTCCATGACAAGGATCTGGTCAGCATTACGAATCGTAGACAGGCGATGGGCGATCATTACAACCGTTTTATTCTGAATCAGCTTTTCAAAGGCTTTTTGAATCAGGTACTCGTTCTCCGGGTCGCTGAACGCAGTTGCCTCGTCCAGAACGATAATGGGCGCGTCTTTTACGATAGCCCTTGCAATGGCAATCCGCTGGCGCTCACCACCGGAAAGATGGACGCCGGTGCTGCCGATTACAGTCTGATACCCGTTCGGAAGCTGCTCAATAAATTCATGGCATCTTGCAGCCTTTGCCGCCGCAATCACCTGTTCTTCCGTAGCATTTGGATTTCCCATACGGATGTTATCCAGGATGCTCTGCTTGAACAGGAACGTATCCTGAAATACGAAGCTGACCTTATCCATCAGCGCATCCAGCGGAATGTCCCGAATGTCAACGCCGCCGATCTGAATACTTCCGTCCGTCACATCATAAAACCGGGAGATCAGGCTGGCGATGGTACTCTTACCGCCACCGGAGGGGCCGACAATGGCTGTCACCTTGCCCTGATCCGCAAAGAAAGAAACATGAGACAGGGCCTTGACCTGGGAATCGGCTTCGTAGGAAAAGCTGACATCCTGAAAAGCAATCCCATAGTTTTCGATTGTTGCCGCCGTACTCTTTTCGGGCAGGACCGGGATACGCAGGATTTCATCCATACGCTCCACGCTGCCGTCAATCTGCGTGAAGGACTCCGAGATATACATGATCTTATTCAGGATGCCGGAAATCGCATGGACAATAATCAGGTAGAAAATGAATGTCAGCGAATACTCCCTGAAATCCGTGGTGTGCATCCCAATCAGAACGCCCACGGGAATCAAAAGGAGATAAATATTGTTGATGATCGTGGTAAAAGCAGGCATACAGTTCTGCCAGCCCAATGCGTACTCCAGCACGAAAGAGGTATAGTCTGTAATGGATTTGCTCAACCGCTTAAAGGAATCGGCGGTCTGATTAAATGCTTTGATCTCCGACATACCGCGCACATATTCCACAGAGGCGCTGTTCATGTTTTCCTGAGCGGTCTGAAAACGGTGCATTTTTTCCTTTGCCTCTCCGTTGAAGCCCGCAAACTGCACGATAAAGGCCAGAACAATACCGACCAGACAAACCACGCCATACCGCCAGTCAATTCCAAGAAGAATGATAACCAGAACAAGCGGCGCGACCAAAGAGGCCACAAAGTCTGGGAGCTGGTGAGCGATGAATTTCTCAACGCTTTCAATGTTTTCGTCCATGATTTTTCTCAGTTTGCCGCTGCCCAAGGTCAGATGATACCCAAGCGGAATGTGCATGATGTGGTCGGCAAAGGCTACCTTCAATTCATAAAGCGTTCCAAACGCTGCAATGTGGGAACACAGTAAGGCAAAAAAGTAAAATACGATGTTCCCCAAAATACCAGCCAGGGCAAGCCAGCCCCAGGTTGAGATTGCAGAAACATTCAAGAGCGACATATCCGGGTAAACAAACAGGATTTCCCGAACGATGTAATAAATTGATAAATAAGGTGCAAAAGAACAAATTGCTGCCAGTGCAGCCAGAAACCCTGATAGAAACAAAAGCCATTTATGACCCGAAGCTAATTCCAGGCAACGCGCCAGTCCAGTCTTCGCCTTCGGCTGTTTCTCATTTTGTCGTGTCATTCCTAACCCTCCTTTTGGTCATACCCAATTTTTTCTAAAAGAAGCTCTGCTCCTCTGATTTGAAAATCATCAGTAATATATCCGTTCTCCAGGCGTATTGCCCGCTCACAGCAGGCAAGCGCACACTCCGCATCATGGGTAATGACGATAATGGTGCGCCCCATCTTTGCCAGCTTGCGGATCATCCGGCTGACATTCCGCATATTTGTACCGTCTAGCCCGCTTGTCGGTTCGTCCAGTACGATGATCGGCGCTTCGTGCATCAGCGCCACGCCAAGGGCCAGCCGCTGCTTTTGCCCTCCTGACAGCGTGGAGGGATGCTGTTTGACAAACGGCATCAGCTCCAGGGCCTCCAGAATTTCCTCCGCCGCTTTTTTCCGCTCTGGGCTGACCTCTGCGCCGGTAGTCAGTTCGTCCAGCAAGTCCTCACCGAAAAGCTGGCTGTCTAAATCCTGGGGAATGTACCAGACCTTTCCCAAACGGTCTTTCGGTCTGCAATACTTTCCGAACAAAACGACTTCGCCGGATTTCTCTTTCAATAGCCCTGCCAGGATTCGTCCTATGGTGCTTTTGCCCGTCCCGTTAGGGCCAATCAGGGCTACCACTTCTCCCTTGCGGCATTGAAAGTCAATATCCTTTGCCACAATCGTCTCACCAAAAGAGTGGTTCAGCTTTTTCACTTCCAGAACAACCTCACTGGTTGCCGCAGATGGGATTTCCGCCTGCTCGATCTGGTGCAGGTCAGGAGTGCGAAGCCCCAGCGCCCGGATTTCCTGATTGGACAGGACTTTCATCTGCTGTGCGGTAAATTCCCGCACAATTTTCCCTTTCTGCACACACAGGAAACGGTCTGCCAGATCCATCAGATAGTAAAGTCGGTGTTCCGCTATGATGATGGTTTTTCCCTGCTGTTTCAAATCGCGGATAATGTCTGCAAAGCGGTAGGTGGATGCAATATCCAGATTGGCAGACGGTTCATCCATGACATAGATTTCCGGGTCAATCGCCTCCGCAGACGCAATCGCAACTTTCTGGCGCATCCCATAAGACAGGCTGTGCAGACTGTGATCCAGAATGTCCTGAATTTTGATGTCCGCCGCCGCCCGGTGAACATGGCTCTGAATGTCCTCATGGGAATACCCGTAGTTCTCACAGCCGAAAGCAATCTCACCAGCTACCTCATTGGCAAAAAACTGGCTCCTGGGGTCTTGAAATACATTCCCTGCGATTTTGCCGCGCTCCCAAGACGGAATCTCTTTCAGCGGTTTTCCGTCCACAAAAACCTCACCGCTTAAATCCCCCTCGTAGAAGTAGGGGATCAGGCCGTTAATCACTCTCGTCAAAGAGCTTTTCCCGCTCCCTGATGGGCCGGTCATAACAATGACCTCCCCAGCGGCAATGTCTAACGATATGTGTTCCAGTTGATTTCCGTTCCCACCATAGGAAAAGGTCAGGTCACGGATCATAATTTCTTTTCCCATTCCATTCCTCCTATAAAAGACAGCAGCACACGGCAGCTCCCACGCTGACAACAATCAAAAAGTAATCCAGCGCAGCGATCCGGCTGACATAGTAGCTTTCTTTCTTGTAGGGGCTTTCAATTCCCCTGACAATGGCAGAAGCGGCTAACTCGTCCGCGATCTTTAAGGAGCGGAACACCATCGGAACAATGGCGTATTCCAACGTGTCCATTGGATGCCTCAAAACATTGCCAACCGATTTTAAGAAGCCACGGATTTTCATGGCTTCCCTGACTTCTCCAAATTCATGCAGCACAGTCGGAGCAAAGCGGAGCATGACGATCAAAACAAGCATGATACGGGTGGGGATCGGCATTTTCCTCAAGCTGGCCGTCAGTTTCCCGGACGGAATTTTCGCCAGAAGATAGGCTGGCATAGCGGGTAGTAGCAGCTTGTAAATCATGCTGAGTAACAGCGGTGATGGGATACTGATCGGATACTTTGTCTCGATCATCAGCCATACAATCGCTACCAAATAGACCGCAAAGCATCCAATAGCCTGCTTATACAAGCCGAACCAGCACAGGATCAGAAAAATCCAAAAGGTAAAAATCCCATGTCCCCAAAAACTCGTGGTAAGGAAAGTCACAAGGCAGGCGCACAGCGTCAGGAAAAGAACTGTGCGCCCGTCAATCCGGTCAATCCGCCTTTGCTTTTTTTCTCCGGCCATCATCCTACAATGCCAGCTTTTTGGAAATGCTTTCTGAGCAGGCGCTGGCCGAACAACGTACCAAGAATTGCGAGAACCGCAGTAATGACAATACCTAAAAGCATGAGCGCCGGAGAAGTCACCATAGAGAGCTGCATATTCAAGGTATTTGCATCAAAACCGCTGCTTGCTGCCATTTCCTGATAGCTGTCCCAAGACCACCACAGCGGTACGGCACAGCCTACAAAATTTCCGATTGAGTTGACCATCCAACCAATTCGGTTACGAACTGCACTTCGGTATGTATTCTTGCCAACCATGCATAACTCAGCAATGAGGGCTACAATCAAGAAATAGGGAACCAAGAACATATAACCCATAACACCTTGGATTAGTCCATAAACAGCAGCCCAAGCAAACAACAATCCATGTTTGTTGATGCGATTTGCCGCAACCAAATAAAATGTTGCTCCAATAAAGGCATCAATACCAGCAGAGCCGTATAAATATACTGCTGGGAAAGGCAATGTAACCATACCAATCACCATTGCAATTGCAAAATTGATGACCATCATTGCGGCAATCGTCATAATATCTCGAACGCCAATTTTTTTCTTTACCATTTGTTCCATCTTTGAAACCTCCTTAAAATAAAATGACAGTGTAGTTAGCAATAACTAACTACACTGTCATTTTACACCGGTTTGCAGTCTCTAACTACTCCAAAGGGAAATGTAAATCAAGAAAACAGCCCAAAAGTTAAATCACTTTTTTGCTTTACGGTAATCCTTTGGAAGCATTCCAAACACTTCTTGAAAAGCCCTCGCAAACTTACTAATATTTGAATATCCAAGTTCACCGGCTATTTGCGTGATTGATTGATCTGTTTCCTGCAAATAAACAGCCGCAAGATTCATTTTATACTTTTTGATATGTGCATAGGGCGTATCGCCATAAATCTGTTTGAAAATAGCTTGAAATGTGACCTTGCTCATTGGCTCCTTTCGCAAAAGTTCTTCTATGGATATTTTTTTGTCGAGGTTTTCTATGAGCTGTTGGCGGATGCGTTTGATGATTTCAATTTGTTCTTTGGCATAATATGTTGCCTCATACTGATCTTCAATCCGCAGCTGTTTGATATGATAAAAGAGTTCCAATAATTTGATACGGAAATAATCTCTCCCTTCAACACCTTTTGCAGCGTACAGTTCATCGAAGATATGTAATAATCGCTGTGGTGTCCGACATAAAAACCACTTTTTTTCTAATTCCAATTCTCGTCCGAGATTTAGAACATCAATGTTGTAGTACGAAAAAATCTGTTGTGTTTCCACATCGACAGAATCCTTATCAATCACACAGCTTAGTCCTACACTATATCCAAAGGGAAAGGAATAGGCCGCAGGAATATTAGCAAGGGCATTGATGCAAAATTCTCCCTCTTTCATGTGGAAAACTTTATTATTTCTTAGCTCAAACTCAACGCGTCCTTTTTGGTAATGACGGATTTCGATGATATTCTTATTAGGAATAGGCTCATGGAATGTATCTGAGCAGTTAAAATCCATAAAAATTAAGTCAATACCAGGGAAAAGAGTGTAGTCATAGAGACGACCTGTTCCATTACATTTATATTCGATTTGAACATAATCATTATGTTCATCAGTTAGCGTAGCATATTCACCGTACCATTCTGTTCCATGTAACTCTTTCACTCATATCTTCCTCCTTTTTGGTTAGCGGTAACTAATTATATGTTAAATTGTTTTTTTGCTCTCGTCAACCTCTGACGACATATTCTTTATATTTCATTTAGGATAAAAGTTCAAGGAAAAGATGTGGCGGAATTGCAAAACAAACAGAGGCCGCAAGAGTAGCAGCCTCCGCTTGCAAAATTATTGATAAATCAGCTCTGTCAGCACAATTTCCTCCGCCTGAGCTTTCAGCGTGTTCATCAGGCCCACCCAGCGCATGGGGTCACGGGCTTTCAGTTCCTCAATGACGTCCGCCGCCTCCATCATGCGGGGCAACATGGTTTCCACACGCCCCTGTGCTGTCCGCTCAATCTCTAACAGGTGTGGATACAGCTTCTCGCTCATCAGCAGATGGTTATAGAGAATGGGGCGATGTTCCTTTAGGTAGGATTTTCGCATTCTGCCGTACTTGCCGATAGAAGTTTCCGGCGGTTCAGAAAGTTTTAGGTTGGGTATATCATAATCTCCACAACGAATGTACGTCAACTTACTCATATTCATTCTCCTTTGCTTCGTGATGATTAGACTGCTGCGCTGGCTGCTATGCTGCCTTTGCGCGGTTCTTCTTTTGGTAGCTGACCGATAGTAGAAAAAACACCTTTATTCATATCCTCAGCCCGGATCAGGGCTTTCTTAGCGTCCATTTCCGCTTTTTTCTTCGCCTTGATTTTGTCCTCATACTGTTTCTGTGCGCCGCTGGCTTTCCGCTTCAAATAATTCTGATGAAGCCTGTCCTTGCGTTCTTCTTTTTTCTGCAGTTCTTCCTGTTCCTCCGGGGTTAAAGGAACCGGCTGTAAGGATGGTGGGATATAGCGCCCTAAAAAATTGAAGTAGATTTCAATTTCCTGCGTGGTGTCCTGGCTGCCTTTTCGGGCGCGTTCGTGGACAAGGATTTTCTCTACAAACTCGTTGAGCATGGTGTTTGTCAGAGTGTCAAAATTCTCATACTTATCAATTAGGGCTATAAATTTCTCTGCGGATTTCTGGCTCTGCTCATAGCCGGTAACAGCCTTTTCTAGCTCTGCAATTTCAATCTCAAGTGCGTCCTGCTCTTTGGTATACTGTGCATCAAGTGCCCTATATCGTGCATCCGGCAGCTTGCCGAGGGCGTTGTCCTCATAGATTTTGCAAATCAGTTTTTCCAGTTCTCCGGCTCTCTTTTGGGCAGCAGCCATACGCCTGCGCTTTTTCGATATATCGGCACTCTGTTGAGCAACCTGCGTCTCCTGAACAGTGTGAATAAATTCCGTCCGGTCATTTTTGGAATATTCAGCGATAGCCCTAAGCGTGTCGGAAACCAATGTCAGGACAGCACTCTCATTGATACGGTGTTGTGTAGGGCATAGTGTCCCACACGGAACTTTGGTATAATTGGAACAGGTATATTGAGAAACCCGCTTGCCATTGTTGGTGCGGTGGACATACATCTTGCCGCCGCAATCGGCACAATAGAGCAAGCCTGTGAGGGGAGCCGCTTCGCCCCAGCCGTTTGGATAACGCCGTACATTGCTGCGGATTTTCTGCGCCAAATCAAAGGTCTGCTGGTCGATAATGGCTTCATGGGTATTCTCAAAGATCGTCCATTCGTCCTCAGAAACATAGTGGCTTTTCTTGTCCTTAAAGTGCTTGCGGGTCTTGAAATTGATGGTATGCCCTAAATACTCTCGTTTTTTCAAAATGTTCACGATGGTAGATGATCCCCATCCATAGGGGGCTTTGACCGGCTTTGAACGGTTCACACCCTCGTTGAAGCGGGCAAGGTGTACGACAGGAATTTCAATCCGGTCTGTGGATAATTTGCAGGCGATCTGATAAGGCCCATATCCCTCCAGCGTGAGGGAAAAGATACGGCGTACCACTTCGGCGGCTTCCTCATCTACCAGCCAATGCTCCCGTTTTTCGTCCCATAAGTAGCCGTAAATCACAGTGCCGGTCAGGTGCTTGCCACTCATGCCTTTTGACTTAAACACAGAGCGGATTTTCCAGCTGGTATCACGGGCGTAAAATTCATTCATAATGTTGCGGAACGGGGTAAAATCGTCATCGCCTTTCAGACTGTCCACACCGTCGTTGATGGCAATCAGACGAACGCCTCGCTGCCGCAAAACCTCCATAACTTGACCGACCTTCAGATAGTCGCGTCCTAACCGGCTCATGTCCTTGATGACGATTGCCTCTACACGCCCTGCCTCCACTTCCTCCATCATCGCCAAAAATCCGGGGCGGTCAAAACGGGTGCCTGAGATACCATCATCGGTAAAGTGCGTAGGGTTGGGCAGCCCGTTCCGGCGGGCAAAATCCTCTAACATCTGTTTTTGGTTGGATATGGAGTTGCTCTCGCCCTGTAACTCATCGTCCCGGCTCAGGCGCTCGTACAGTGGGGTAATTTTTTCATTTCTCATGGCTGTACCTCCTGAAACAAAAATGCTCTAAGTGATTGCTTCACTAACCATGACAAAATCATGATTAAGAAGTCACTTAGAGCATATATCACCGGCAGCCAGCTTGTACTTCTTGTACTGACGGACGGCGAAGTGGTTGGGCTTCTCGGCTTCCAATGCATCAAACATAAGATCCACGGGGTTTTTGAACTCCTCGTCATCCTCCCGGACTTCCATAGCGTTGATGAACTCAATAAGGGTGGAGAAATTCTGTTCCTCCACCGGAGCCTCATAGTGGATATAGCCAATGAGCGCACAATAGAGAAGCGTTTCTGCCTTGACCCAAAAATCGTCCCCGGCCTTGCCTTCGCCTTTGGTATTGGCGATCAGCGTTGTGACCAGCTTCAAGATGTCCTTTTCGCTATGGATATAGGCGAAAGGGTTATAGTGCATTGATTTTCGGAAGTTGATGGTATTGAGGACCTTGATGCGGTACGGCTCATAAATGACCTTGCCGTGCTTATCCTTCATGGGCTTTCCGTCCTTTCCCAGCTTGGGTGCGCCCCTTTGGAGCATTTTTCCGCACTCCACCAAAATGGTTCCCTTCGGATCGGTGACTACATAGGACGAGTGCATCTGCATCAAATTCGGTTTGAGCCAGAAGCGGGTCTTACCGGAACCGGAGCCGCCGATCACCAGCACATTTTTGTTTCTGGCGGTCTTTGGGTCCTTGGGGCGGCTGTTCATGGTCAGGCTTTCGGTTTTTGTGAGAATGACATTGTTCTGGAACACCAGGTCGATGTAGGGAGCAATATCCTCACGGGTTCCCCAACGGGCAGAACCATACTCCATGCCGTGACGGTACTTCTTGGCGTTTTTACTTTTGAGATACACCGCCAGACGCAGACCAGCACCGCAGCACAGCCCCACCAGCAGATCCAGCGGGTGCAGGCTGGGCCAGAAGCTTTGCAGCGCCCCAGGCAGGACAGCAAACAGAGAAAGGAATTTCTCTGAAACATTTGCCCCCTGAGCCAGCCGCCATGCCTCCCCGAAATTGGTAGCAAACAGCCCCATCAGGAGATAGGGCAGGTTCAGCAAAACGAGCTTTTTGATGTCAAACTGCTTTTTCATCGTTCCAGCTCCTTTCGCTTGGTGCGGTCCACCACGGCATTTTTGACCATCTCTTTGAACTGACTGAGTTTTGCCAGCACAGACGGGCGTTCTGTTTTCTCGGCCTTCTTGACCTTTTTGCTGGTGTACTCGGTAAATGCAGCGGTCAGCGCATCGGCGTCACGGCCTTTGAAAAAGATCAGGTACTTGGGCGGGGAGCTACTGCGGTCTTTCTTCACCGCATAGTCCACACCATATTTCCGGGCGATCTTCTCAAATTCCTTGATGGAAGGGTCTGTGATCTCGATATTGGAGATCCCCTGATTCTGACCAATGAGCTGCTTGACGGTCTGTTTGCCGTGAGGTGTCACAGGAGCGTCACGGCTTCTCTGCTTTTGCAGCTTCTTTTCCTTGCAGTGGGCCATGTACTTGCTGATGGCGGCTTTGAGCAGCCTGCCGGTGAACTTTGTTCCACTGACAACCAGCGTTAAAGTCCTGTTTTCCACTTCTTCCTGCATTTTCATCGCCTCCTTTCCACAAAATGTGCAGGGGTGGTGCATTTCTTTCTAAGGCGGGACCACCAGCCGCCGAAGAAAATATTTCTTCATCGCTCCATCCCGCGGCTCTTTTTCTTTACCGGCTTCTTATCCGGCAGATTCCACACTTCCCGAAACTCTGCCACACCTTTGGGATCAAATGCCTTCAACTTCTCCAGATCAAAGGCAACAGCAGAATATTTCCCATAACCGGACTGCACCTGATAGGGAAGCACCTTCCCCAATTTGTTCTCTTTGATGAATCGCAGCAAGTCCTTGCTGATGTCACCGGAAATAAACGCCTCTCCGGGGTCCAGGGAATACCCCGGAAGGTTCACCGTCATATCTGCAAACGGTTCTGCTCCATCTTCTGTATGGGTAATCATGCCGATATAAAGCCGCTGATTATTCGCATACATCCCAAGTTGCAGCGATATGGTTTCTTCCCCATATTCCCACTTAAAGGGTACTTTCTTTTCCTCATTCATATCGGATTCCTCCTATCGTATCTGTTCTTTGTGGTCATAAAACAAATCTCCATTTCTGACCTTTGCATGGCTGAGAATCTTGATCTGCCCCTTTGCCTGACTGTCCAGAGCTTTTTCATAGCCTATCTCTGACAAAAACAGGCGGGTGCGTTCTCCTTTCCAGCCCACCGGGGAATCATGCGTCAGCACATCAAAAATAATCATGTGCCGGGTGTTCTCCGCAAACCGCTGGAGATCCATGTAGTCATGGCCGTGATAGTTCTGCGCCCCGGCTTTCTGGCGCATTTCCTCCATCAGCTGACCGATTGTTTTGCCTTCCTGCATAAAACCCACTTCCTTTCCGTTCTTATGAGACCAGCAAGATCATCTCCCGCAGCTGGGCAAAGTAGAGCTTCCCCTGGGGCGTGACCAGCGTGTAGGAACCGGTATGACCGTGATTGCAGTAGTCTTTGACGCAAAACAGCCCTGTATTTTTCACATTGGCATAAGGCAGCACATTGCCGGATGCTGTGCGGTACACAAACCGCCGTTCTATCAGAAACCGGACAAACCGGCGCTCCGGGACATCCAACTCTTTGGCGGTAGTCCTGAGATTGGTGCTGTGCTTTAAGTCGATGAACAGGTCATAGAAAGCGGCTTTGCCCTCCAGCTGTGCATTTTCCTTACGCAGAGAAATATTCGCTTCACGCTCAGCCAACAAGTCTGAGCAGAGCTTCATCAGAGCTTCCGGGGAAGTGGCAACCTCCCACAGCTTCTCTTTTGTGAGATAGGCCCCGTGCTTACGAATGGTAGGCAGGACCTCATCGAACACCCACCGTTCAAATCGTTCTGCCGATGGCAATTTGCTGTGAACGATTAGGCGGTACAAATCGCCTTCTGGGATAAAAGTCATACTGATTTTGCGGTCGAGGCTTTGTGGGTGAGGTGCGTCGCGTTTCACGACATACCTACAATGGCGGATAATTGCATCGCGGGGATTACTGTACCCCAGCGCAGCAGCCACATCCGTTCCGCTGAACAAGTATTTGCCGTTTTCCTCAATGACACGGATACTGCCAAACTCCGGGTTTTTGAAAATTTCCATCTGGTTCATGTCGTGCCTCCTTTGGCATGATAAAAGGCGGCCTTTACCAGCCGCCTGCGTGCATATCGTGATTGACCAGTGAAGTGTAGTGGTTATTCATGGTGGTAGGCGCATTGAACAGCACCGCAAGCAGGTACTGCTTCATGTTGCGTACCTGGGTGGTATTCTTTTGCAGACAGTCCATGACAAACTCGATGTGGGAGCTGTCCAGTTTCAAAAAACGGGAACGCACGATCTCGTGAGGGAAGTCTGCCCCAGAGATCCGGGTGGTCTTTCGTTTGGCACAGACCGTTTCGACCAACAGCTCTACGATCTCATTCAGGTCATCCAGGTAGAGAGGATAACGCTGCTTCAAGCAGTCATACTCGATATTCTCCAAAATCAACTCCCGATAATTTTCTATCTCTGTGACAGACATCGCATCCCTTCCTTTCCGTTCCGGCGGTCTTTCCGCCGCTGTTTCCCGGAAGGGAATGGAATCGGTACTTGATCCATAAGTAATTGATTTTTCTGTATTTGATTTCTCTATATTTAATTCTGCGGGCTTTTCCGTATCCGGTTTTACCATATCCGGGTTTTCCGTATCTGGTGAAGCCGTATCCGGCTGGGACATATCTGGCTGGGGCTGTTCATAGATGACATACTCGGTATCTGTGATCCGCCCACTTTTATCGCGTCTCTGATGGCGCACGATATATCCGGCTCCTTCCAGTTCACGCAGGGCAGCACCGATGGCATCCACGCCCTCCTTACAGATCTTTGCAAGGCCACGGGTGGTGTAGTTCCAGTCCTCTGGCAAAGACAGCATCATGGAAAGCAGCCCCTTGGCTTTTAACGACAGGTTTGCATTTCGTAAATGATGATTGCTCATCACGGTATAATCACGGGTCCGTTCAATGCGAAAAACGGCCATCGACCTCACTCCTTCCGAATTTTGGGTACAAAAAAACCGCAATCCTCATTTCAAAAAATTGCGGTGTTCAGCGCTTTTCAAATTTTCTTGCATAGAACCAAAACAGCGGCTTTTGGGGACGCACCTCTGTAAATGGCTCATCCTGGGCGAAAGGAAGTGTTTGCATCACGCGGTCAATATCCGTTGAATCCATGTCATGCTGAGATCTGCAATCTTCCCGGATTGCTTCTTGAATTTCCTTTACCGTACACATAGTCATTCCTTTCCTTTCGTTGTATGGGTTTATGAGCGGCGGCGTTTTCCCGGTTTGAAATCGAGGATATGTCCCTCAATCACACGAGCGTAACGCTTGATCTTGATCTCCCGGCGCTGCTGGCTTTGCAGGGTGGCCTGATACCCGTCCTCAGTCAAAAACAACCGCATTTCATCTCCGGGGCTTCCGTAAGCAGTGCTGGGACGCAGGACGGAAAACTCGATCATCCAGCGGGTGTTATCCCAAAACCTCTCTACGGCGAGAATGTTGTGTCCTTTCAGCTCACGGGCTGAAATATCCCTCATAGGCGGCTCCTTTCATCGTTCCTGGTCTCTCTGACGCTTTTTCTGCCATGCCTCCAGCAGCTTGATGATGGTTTCCTGCATCCGCTGGGGCGTATAGCTTTTGGGGAAATACTTCCGCAAAGTGTCAGAGGTAAATGTTACTCGGTCCAGATCACTTTTCTTTTCCTCACCCATGATGACACGCATCATATCGAGGGTCAGATGCCCCTCCTGACTGTATTTCTTGAGCCGCTGGGCTTGGGAAAGGGAAGGGGTAGCCTGCTCACTGTCCATGGCATCCAGCAGGTCTACCTGTTCGTCCTTTTTGAGAAAGGACAGTTCATAGGCAGGGTTCAGGGCAATCTTCTTTTCATCCACCATATCCATCAATTCAGGAATCAGCTCTGTCAGACGGATATAGCGAAAAATCTGGTTTTTACTCTGACCTACTTGCTCTGCCAAAACCTCGCTGGACTTCTTCCCAAAATCGTTCCCAACTTGGGAACAATTTTCTTTACTCGGTCTGCCAGCCTGTCTTTTCATGGCCTCCAGCTTCATTTTGTAGGCAAAGGCCCTTTCGCTTGGGAGCAGGCTTTCTCGCTGCAAGTTGCTGTCAACCATAATGATTGTAGCGGCATCATCGTCCAAATCCCGAACAATGACCGGCATGGTCTCCTTTTCTGCCAGTTCACTGGCTCTGTGCCGCCTGTGTCCGGCTACCAGCTCATAACCGCCCTCCGGGTCCGGTCGGGCAATGGCCGGAACCAGAACGCCATACTGCTTGATACTGTCAGCGGTCTCCATCATGGCTTCGTCATCCTTGACTTTGAATGGATGGTTCCTAAAGGGATGCAGTTCAGACAGCGGAATTTCCTGAATCTTTTCCAGCTTTGCATCCTGGCGGCCTTCTTCGGTGGAAAACAGATCATCTACCGAGGCCAGCTCTATTTTTTTCGCGCTGCTTTTCAAGTTTCAACACCTCCTTCGTCAGATTTTTGTAGCCCTCTGCCACCTTGCCACTGGGATCATGGGCAAAAATGCTTTTTCCCTCGGCGCTGATTTCCTTTGCCCGGACAGAATGGGGGATCTCTGTGCCGAATACTTTGATCTTGCTGCCATAGGTCTCCCGCAGGAGCGCGGAGATCTCTTTGGCAAAGTTGGTTCGGCTGTCCACCATCGTCAGCAGGATACCGTCTATCTGGAGCTTGGGGTTGATCTGCCGCTTTACCTTGTTTACCGTGGAGAGCAGCTGTTCCAGCCCTTTGGCGGGCAGATACTCCGCCTGAACGGGAATTATGATCCTGTTTGCAGCGGCCAGCGCATTGACTGTGAGCATCCCCAGGGAGGGCTGGCAGTCGATGAGGATATGGGAGTATTGCCCCTTCAGCGTGTCCAGATATTGCCGCAAGATAGTCTCACGGCTCATGGCATTTACCAGGGATACTTCCATACCGGATAACTGGATGTCCGCAGGCATCAGGTCTACACCCTCTGGGTGGTGCAGGATACCCTCGCCGGGACGGAGCGGCTCATCCATCAGGATACGCCCCATAGCGTCCGACAGCGTAAAGGGCAACTTGTCCGGTTGTGGATTGCCCAGGCTGATCGTCAGGCTTCCTTGCGGGTCTCCGTCGATCAGCAGGACTTTCTTTCCAGCCTGTGCCAAACCGATTCCAAGATTGGCACAGGTGGTGGTTTTGCCAACGCCGCCCTTCTGGTTGGCAATGGCAATGATTTGCGTGTTCATTGACTTCACCTCATTTCTAATTGTTTCTGTTGCTTCTGGAAATAGAAAAAGCCGCCACTCCAAAATAAAAAGTGAAGTGACGGCTCTTTCTATCGCCGGAATACGAGTTCCTGAAATGAAAAAGCACCCAGTCATTTTACACTGAGTGCTGTATCAAATTCATATTCAATTATTCAAATTAGGTCAAACTATGCCAAACTGCCACAGCCAAAAACGAGGGGAAAGAGGGCTGAAAAGTAGCCCCCAAAACACCCACAAAATCGGCTCTCGGTTAACCACTTTGGGCACCACTTGACCCTCTTTTTGCCCTCTTTTTGGCCGGTTAACCACTTGCGGACCACTAAAAATTGGGTGAAAACGGTTCTCGTTTTTCCAAATTTGGTCAAACTATATCAGCCCGTTTAGATATAGTAAAACCCCGGAAAACCTTGATTTTCCGGGGTTTTTGAACCATTTTGATACGGTCTGAACAGCAGATTATCTCTTGCTGAACTGAGGTGCACGACGTGCAGCCTTGAGACCGTATTTCTTACGTTCTTTCATACGTGGGTCACGTGTCAGGTATCCAGCGCTCTTTAATACTGGTCTGTACTCAGCATCAGCTTCAAGAAGTGCTCTTGAAATTCCGTGACGGATTGCTCCAGCCTGTCCTGTGTATCCACCACCGTGTACGTTTACGATAACATCAAATTTATCTGTTGTTCCTGTAGCAACGAGTGGCTGACGAACAACAACTTTTAATGTTTCCAGTCCAAGATACTCATCGATATCTCTTTTATTGATTGTAATCTTTCCTGTTCCCGGTACAAGATATACTCTTGCAACAGATTTTTTTCTTCTTCCTGTTCCGTAATATTTTGCGTTAGCCAATGTAATGTCCTCCTTTCAACCTTTCCTTAAAATGTCAGTACTTCTGGTTTCTGAGCCTGGTTGTTGTGCTCTGGTCCAGCGTATACATGAAGTTTCTTGATCATTGCTCTTCCCAAAGGTCCTTTTGGAAGCATTCCTTTTACAGCAAGTTCAACAACTTTTTCCGGTTTCTTTGCAAGCATCTCAGCCAGTGTTGTCTCTCTCATTCCACCTACATAATCAGAGTGATTGTAGTAGATTTTCTGCTGTAATTTCTTTCCTGTTACTTTCACTTTATCAGCGTTTACAACGATTACGTAATCTCCTGTATCAACATGTGGTGTGTACTCCGGTTTATTTTTTCCTCTTAACACTTTAGCGATCTCTGAAGACAGACGTCCTAATGTACATCCTTCAGCGTCAACCACATACCATTTTCTTTCGATCTTGTCTGGGTTAGCCATATAAGTTTTCATGGGTGTTCCTCCTACTTACTAATTATCATAGATTATTTACTTTAACTCTTCTATATGAAATCAGCATACTCCGGGGCTTTGGTGTAAGCTGTTTCTCCTTATGTCATACTGCTTTATTATATTCTTTTTGTCCTTGATTGTCAATGTTTTTTTCTCCAAAAACAACAGTAAAAATCACTCTGCAACTGTACACAGTAACATACTCCGGACATAAAAATAAGACAGCCTTTATGACTGTCTTACAAGCTACGGATAGAGGACTCGAACCTCTACTAACAGAGTCAGAGTCTGCTGTGCTGCCATTACACCAATCCGCATCATTTCTCTTTCTGTCAGACTCAACATTTACATTATATCGCAATTTTCCAAAAAGTCAAGCACTTTTTTTATTTTTTAAGCAAAGTTCGTTACCGTTCATCTCAGGTATTGATAGTAACCGGAGATAAACCGTAACGAACGCCCTGCCTCTTTTTCTATTATGCCTTCCACACTCCGTCAAAAACAACCTCTGCCGGTCCTGTCATATAGATTTTATTCTGTTCACGATCCCATTCGATCAGCAGATCTCCTCCGAGCAGCTTAACCGTCACTTTGTTTTCTGTATATCCTCCGAGAATACATGCCACTGCCACTGCACAGGCTCCGGTTCCACAGGCAAGTGTCTCCCCGGATCCCCGCTCCCAGACACGCATACTTGCCGTGTGTCTGTCTAAGACTTTCACGAATTCTGTATTCACTCTGTTCGGAAATCGTTCATGATGCTCGAATTTCGGTCCGATCTTCTCAATCTCCAGATGTTCGATATCATCCATAAATATGACTGCATGAGGATTTCCCATAGAAACACAAGTCATCTGGTATTCTGTTTCGTCCACAAGGATCGGAACAGCAACCGCTTCCGCCTCATCTGCGATGACCGGAATCTGCGCCGGTGTCAGGATCGGACTTCCCATGTCCACTCTTACCAGAACCACTTTTCCATCCTCTACAGTCAGATCCAGATATTTAATCCCGCCCAGTGTCTCCACAGAAATATGTGTCTTATCGGTAAGACCATAATCATAAACATATTTTGCCACACAACGAATTCCGTTTCCACACATCTCTCCCCTGGAACCGTCTGCATTATACATCTCCATCTCAAAATCTGCTTTCTCGGACGGATTGATCAGAATCAGTCCATCCGAACCGACTCCAAAATTCCGGTTGCTCACTTTTACAGCCATTTCAGAAGGATTTTCAATCCGTTCTTCAAAACCATTCACATAGACATAATCATTGCCCAATCCCTGCATTTTTGTAAATTTCATCCTGCTCTCTCCTTTCTTTTTCGAAAAAGGGTATCTCCCATCCACTGGAAAATACCCTTATGTTATCGATGTATACATACTTTAAACAAGAAATTTCTTGATCAATTCTTTCAATTCTTCTGCATCCCCATTAAACACCTGCAGTTCCATCTCTTCCTCTATATTCATACTGCAGATTCCCAGAAGAGACTTCGCATCAATCGTAATTCTCCCCTGTTTCAGATCAACATCTCCATCAAACTGATTCACTGCTTTTGCAAATTCCTGTATTTCATCGATGTTTCTAAACTTCACACACAATTCTTCTGCTACTGCTTCCGGCATTGTATATTCCTCCCATATCTTCATGTACTGCGCTTCATTGTACACTATTTATCGGGAAAAAGAAAGCAGTTTTTTATTTTTGCAGAAATTCCAGAACCTCTTCCTTCTCCGGCATGGAACGAATCGCTCCTTTTCTGGTTGTAATCAGCGCTGCTGCTGTATTTGCAAATGTGAGCATTTCTCCCAGCTGTTCTTCCGTCAGATTTTCAAAATCATGCTCCAGAATATAATTTAAAGAGCTTCCGCAGAATGTATCTCCGGCTCCTGTCGTTTCGATCGCCTTCACTGATTTTCCGGCTCTTTCTACACGCATTCCCTTGTAGTACGCACGGCTTCCGTCTTTCCCCATTGTCAGAAGAATCAACGGAATCTGATATTTCTCCTGAAGATACCGGATTCCCTCATCGTAATCTTCTTTTCCTGATACAAACTGAATCTCATTATCAGAAATTTTCAGAATATCACAGTACTGGAATCCGTACTCCATCTGTTCTTTCGCCAGATCCAGAGAACTCCACAGCGGCGGGCGCAGATTCGGATCAAAGGATACTAAAAGTCCATTGTCCTTCGCTGCCTTAAGCGCTTTTTTTGTTGCCTTTCTGACTTCTTCATGTGTCATGGACAGAGTTCCGAAATGGAACAGTCTTGCCTGACGGATAAAGTCTTCCTCAACTTCCTCCTCACGAAGCATCATATCTGCCCCCGGATTTCTATAGAAAGAAAATTCTCGGTCTCCATCCGGGAAAGTATGTACAAATGCAAGCGTCGTGTTCACTTCATCATCAGTCAGAAGATTAGATGCATCAATCCCTGCACTGCTGATCGTATCCCGCAGCAGTCTTCCAAACTGATCATCTCCTACTTTTCCCAGAAATGCAGTCTTTTTACCAAGCTTGTTCAGCATTGCCAGCACATTACACGGCGCTCCTCCCGGGCAGGCTTCGAACAGGTTATTTCCCTGTTCGCTCTGTCCGTTCATTGTAAAATCAATCAAAAGTTCTCCCATTGCGATTACGTCAAATCTTTTTTCCATCTTGTCTCTCCCTCACTCTTTTTAGTTAAAGTAAACCAGCTCTTCGATTGGTTCGGCTTCTTCAATATGCTCTGCCTCCAGAATCGGTCCGGTACCTTTATACACTGATACATGTCCATACTGTACTTTTGCGCGCACCTTCACCCATTCTCCTGCCTGCAGCTTCGGTGCGTAGGCGCTCTTGCAGATATATCCTAAAAATGTAGTGTCATCCGCACAACAGGTCATCGCCATCCGTCCCGGAAGAAATACCTTGGACGGAAATCCTTTCGGCTTTAATACTTTTGCGGTAAATTCAATCACTTTTCCCTTGTATCTGTCCGGATTTTCCATAACATCCACATACCAGATTCCATAATCCTCTCTTGGAATCTCAATCACAGGCGCGTTCAGATCATACGGCACATCATCCCCGAAAATATTCTCGATCTCACCGTTTTCATCCTCAAAGATCACTTCTGCCTGTGGGCTGACTACTTTCACACTTCTGCGGTATCCTGCCAGAGGTTCAATATCTGTACAACGATTAAACAGCACCAGTTCCGCCCCGCGTACCATTTCGACAAACAACGGCTTCAGGTTGTTCAGATACATCTGAAATGTACTTGCATCCACTGTTGTCAGTTTCTGTTCGATTTCCCATCCTTGCGGAAGACTTAACGCTTCAAAGTCACTGACTTTCCACATTCCGTTGTATTCGATCACCACACGCTCCGGCGAATATTTTTCATGCAGTTCATTTAAGAATGCTTCTGTCAACTCTTCCTGTTCTTCTATTTTGATGATCTTCACACCATGCTTTGCCATTTCCAGCGGATCAAACTCTTCCTCACCTTCCTCGCAGAGAATCAGAAGCGTTGTTCCATCAATCTGAAAATAATCCTGTGTCAGTGTGAACTTTAAAAACTGGGATTTTCCACTGTCTAAAAATCCAGTCATCAGATAAACCATTACATCCGGTTCATTCATTGTTCTCTCTCCTGTCTGTAGTTTCTATTTTTTCAGTCCAAATAATGCTTCCAGCTTGTCTTCTTCCAGCCTGGAACCGATCACACAGATTCTTCCCGTATATTCCGCTGCCCCGCTTCTGACTTCATGCTCCTGCGGAACCATGTCAAAATAAATCCACTCTCCGTCTGCACCTGCGACCATTCCCTTTGCACGAAGAACAGTTCCGTATGTGTCATCCTCTTCCAGCGTCTTTAAGATTCTGCTGATTTCTTCCCTGCTGTAGGTTTTGATCGTCTCTCGTCCCCAGCTTGTAAACACTTCATCTGCATGATGATGGTGATGATGTTCATGGTCATGATTGTGTCCGCAGCCACAACCGCACTCCCCATCATGATGATGTTCATGCTCGTGATGGTGCTCATGGTGATGGCCATGTCCGCAGCCACACTCCTCTCCATGATGATGGTGATGCTCATGATGATCGTGTTCTTCATGGCAATGGTGATGGTGTGCGTGTTCATGCACATGTCCGCATTCCGGGCAGATTTCCTCTTCCAGGAGCAACTCTTCTTCCAGAGATTTGCTGTGCTCCATTGTCTCCAGAAGCTTCTCTCCTGACAACTGCTCGATTGGAGTTGTGATGATCGGAGCCTTTTCATTTAACTTGCGAAGCAGCGCAACACTTTCTTCCACTTTCTCTGGTTTTGCCTTATCTGTACGACTTAAGATGATCGCACCTGCATATTCGATCTGATTGCTGAAAAATTCTCCGAAATTCTTCTTATATAATCTGCATTTTGTCACGTCTACAACTGTTGTAAAACTGTTCAGCTCCGCTTCGATCTCATCCTGCACATCCTGCACTGCTTTGATCACGTCAGAAAGTTTTCCAACACCGGATGGCTCGATCAGAATCCGATCCGGATGATACGTATCTACCACTTCTTTTAAGGATTTTCCAAAGTCTCCGACTAACGAACAGCAGATACATCCGGAATTCATCTCCCTGATTTCAATTCCCGCTTCCTTAAGAAATCCTCCGTCAATCCCGATCTCTCCGAATTCGTTCTCGATAAGCACAACCTGTTCTCCCGAAAATGCTTCTTTGAGCATCTTTTTAATAAATGTTGTTTTTCCGGCTCCTAAAAATCCGGAAATAATATCAATCTTTGTCATGTTCATTCTCTCCTTTTTATTTTAAATCCAGCTCGATCGGACAATGGTCTGATCCCATAACATCTGTCAGGATCTTCGCATCCGCAAGCCGGTCCTTCAAACATTCTGAAACGCAAAAATAATCGATCCTCCACCCTGCATTCTTTGCTCTGGCACTGAACCGGTAAGACCACCAGGAATAAATCCCTTCCTGATCCGGATAGAAATACCGGAATGTATCAATAAATCCCGCATTTAACATCTCGGTAAACTTTCCTCTTTCTTCATCCGTAAATCCGGCGTTTTTCCGGTTCGTCTTCGGATTTTTCAAGTCAATTTCTTTGTGTGCCACGTTCAGATCACCACAGAAAATCACAGGCTTCTCCTCTTCCAGTTTCTTCAAATACGCCAGAAAATCAGATTCCCACTTCATGCGGTAATCCAGTCTGGCAAGCTCGTTCTGAGAATTCGGCGTGTACACAGTCACAAAATAAAATTCTTCAAATTCCAGTGTAATAACACGACCTTCCTGATCGTGCTCCTCGATTCCGATTCCATAAGTCACATTTAATGGTTTCTTTTTTGTAAATACAGCCGTTCCGGAATATCCTTTTTTCACGGCATAATTCCAGTACTGCTCATACCCTTCCAGATCCAGCTCAATCTGACCTGCCTGCAGCTTTGTCTCCTGCAGACAGAAAATATCTGCATCTGCTTCCCGAAAGAATTCCAGAAATCCTTTCTGTACGCAGGCACGGATTCCATTTACATTCCATGATATCAGCTTCATAAATCCTCCTGTTTTCTTTAGAAAAACCCAAAAAGGGACCGTCTACTTTCGTACCCGCCCCCAATCTAATAATACACTTCTTTTAATGTCAGCCCTCTTGCAGGTGCAAGAAATCCGGCATCTGCCCTGTCTCTGCCTGCCAGTGCAGCCTTTACCGATTCCGGCGTTCTTCTTCCGTCTCCTACTTCCAACAGAGTTCCTGTCAGGATCCTCACCATATGATACATAAAACCGCTGCCCCGGTATTCGATCCTCAACTTGTCCCCCTGTACCTCCACGATTATAGCATAAATTGTGCGAATTGTGGACTTTTCCTCCTTTTTGTCCGTAAATGCGGCAAAATCATACCGTCCAATCAGATCATCCGCTGCTCTTTGCATCGCCTCTATATTCAGCTCTTTCGGATAATGATAGGTATACTTTCGCATAAACACATCTGGTTTTTCCCGCATATCGATCCAGTATTCATAACATTTTCCAACTGCACTGAGTCTCGCGTGAAATCCGTTCTTTACCAGTTCCATTTCGATCACCCGGATATCCAAAGGAAGCAGCCGGTTCATATTTTGTAAAAACTCAGACTCCTGTACTTTTCCGCGCAAAATCACACTGGCCGTCTGCCCCTTCGCATGGACACCGCCGTCTGTGCGTCCTGATCCCTGTACTTCCACCGGATATCCTGCCGCCTCAGATGCCGCCTGTTCTAAAAGCCCCTGGATCGTCTTGTCTGTATTGCTCTGTCTCTGCCAGCCCTGATACCGGCTTCCATCATAAGCGATCGTCAATTTATAGGTTCGCATACGGCTACTCCAGGATCTTCTTCAGTTCGGACATAAATGTGTTCACATCCTTAAACTCTCTGTATACAGATGCAAAACGGACATATGCGACCGCATCCAGATCTTTGAGACGGTCCATCACGATCTCCCCGATCAATTTACTTGGGATCTCTTTGTCCTCTCTTTTAAATATCTGGAGCTCGATATCATCGATCGTCTGCTGGATCTGCTGTGCTGAAACAGGACGCTTATAACATGCCCGCAAAACTCCGGCTTCAATCTTAGATCTGTCATACTGCTCTCTGTTATTGTCTTTTTTGATCACGATCAGGGGAATCGTCTCTACTTTCTCATAAGTTGTAAAGCGTTTCCCGCATTCATCGCAGGATCTTCTTCTTCGGATGGCGTTGTTGTCTTCCGCCGGTCTGGAATCGATCACCCGCGTATCCGGATGACCACAATACGGACATTTCATACTCATTTCCGCCTTTCTTTTTCCTTTGCATTTGGTTTCTTTTCCCCATTATAACCAACATCTAGTACTTTTGCAAAAACTTTTCTTCACAGATTTCCACCAAAATGATATCCGGCCCGATTTTTTTAATACAACCGAACGGAATCACATATTCTCCGTCACTGCCAAGTATCCCGCAAATCTTCCCGGGAACCGGAATAATGATCGCCAGAACCTTTCCATCGCAGACATCAATATCCACATCCACCACACAGCCAAGTCTTCTGCAGTTACATATATTGATTACTTCTTTCTCTCTCAGTTCACAGAGCCTCACACCTCACACCCGCTTCCCGAAATCCGTTCTGCCGCTATAAAAAGCGCCTGCATACAGCAGCAGCCTTCTTACTGTTACTATATGCAGGCACCTTCTCTTTGTGAAATGCTCTGTCTGAAACAATTTCTATTTTGCCATTACCTTTTCACTTTCAAATGCTTTTGCGATTACCGTGATCAGTATCATTCCCAGGATCAATGTCTCTGCCAGTGTCACCGCATACTGCATCACACTCACATCTCCTGTAAGAATTCCCTGTAACGCCAGCGCTGTATTAAACACCGGTACTGCATAATACCAGCTTTCAATATTCTGCGTCGTAAACATTGTCGCAATCCCCAAAATCAGGATCAGCATATAAACCGGCATAATATAGCTGTTTGCCTCTTTTGTATCTTTTGCAAAGACAGAAATCAGAACGATGATTCCGGAATACAGGAATGCAATCGCAATCAGCAAAAATGCCATCATCAGCACCTGCCCGACTTCCAGACTCAGTCCCAGACCTTCACTTCCGTAGGCCCCCATCATCTGTGGCAGGAAGCCTACCATAACCGCAACATATACAACCGAACTGATTCCTGAAATGATCATCAGCGCAAATACTTTTCCGAGTACGATCGAGCTTCTTTTGATCGGCGCTACCAGCATACTTGCCATGGTACCGCGCTCTTTTTCTCCTGCCACCATATCGGTTCCCAGTCCCATTGCTCCCGCAAAAAGTAAGATCGTCACAAAATACGGAAGCATCATGCCAAGTGCTTTGCCGCCGGCTTTCTGTTCATCCTGGATTACCATGTCCGGATTGTCTGAATTCACCGTAAATACTGTCAAAGACTGCATATCTCCGACACGCTCTGACAACAGTGCCTGCCGGTAAACCTCCAGACATCCGCCTGCCACACCTTCATAGGCAGCCTGCGAATACTCTTCGGACGGATTGTAATAAACTTTGATCTGAGGAATCTCATCCCCTGTCTTATAAACTTCTATCTGCTCCAGAAAATCCTGCGGAAAAGCAATCCACAAATCGGCTGATCCATCTCTGATTTCCTCTGTCACTTTCTGTTCGTCATCCACCGTGCGCAGATCCATCTTCTCATTATACGCCTTCAAGTACTGCTCCACACCCTCCGGGGCATTCTGCAGATAAACAATGGGCGCATGAGATTTGACATCATTCTCCAAATTTTTCGAAAAACTGGTCATTACATTCATTACGACCACCATGATGATCGCCGGCAGAAGAAATACAGAAAATAACATCTTTCTGTCTGTCAGCACTCTGGATAATTCTTTTTTACAGATCAATCGAATCTCACGCATCTTCCCCGCCTCCTTTTACCTGACTGTACAATTCAAAAAACGCATCCTCCAGATCTTCTGTCTGTGTCTCTCTTAAGATATCCTCCAGATGCCCTTCCATCACTTTCCTTCCGTCAATGATCACTCCGATCCGGTCACACAGCTTCTCTGCCTCTGACATGATATGTGTAGAAATAATGACCAGCTTTCCCTCCTCTTTCAGGCGCTTCAGATAGTCTGTCACACTCCTTGCCGTCACGACATCCAGACCGTTTGTCGGTTCATCAAAAATAACAATATCCGGATCATGTACCAGGCTGACTGCGATTGCAGCCTTCTGCCCCATTCCGGTTGACAGCTCTTTCATCTTTTTGTGCGCAAAATCCTTGATCCCAAAATAAGTAAACAGTTCCTCTTTTCGTTCTTTGAGCTTCTCCGGCTTCACTCCATGGATCTTCCCGAAAAAGTCAAACATATAATCCGGGGAAAACTGTGGATCCAGCTTGATATCTCCGGTCAGAAATCCGATCTTTTCCCGCACTTTCTCCGGCTCTTTGCGCACCTCATGCCCATCTACATAAATCTCGCCCTTTGTCGGCTTGATGATCGTGGAAATACAGCGCAGCGTAGTCGTCTTCCCTGCTCCATTGGGTCCCAAAAGGCCATAAATCTCACCTTTTTTCGCAGTCAGCGTAAGAGCATTGACTGCCGTCTTGATCGGATTTGTGGTTCTGGATTCTTTCATCTGCTTTTTATTCAACTTATACGTCTTTGTCAGATTCTTAATCTCAATCATACTTTTCCTCCCGGCTGTGCCTGGTGTGCTGTACACCTGTCGTATTATTGTATTATTTTCTTAATACAGCTATTATATTTCTTTTCCCTGTACCCGTCAATAGATTTTTTATAATCTGCCCTTTCCTTACAAGATAAAATCTATTACAATAAATGCAAAAAGATAGATAGGAGATTTCATCTGTATGAGAGAAAGTATTTTATTATTCCATATATCAGACAAAGAAGTAAAAAAGAAAGTGGAACGTGCACTGCTTCCGCTTCGTGTGCGTCTCCGCCACATTACACTCAAAGATTACAGCCAGCCTCTCGGTGTACTTGCAGGGCTGCCGGACATGACACCTTCTGAAGAAATTTATGACGGAGAAGAGCTCTCCGATACAATGATCGTATTCTGCGGACTTTCCAACCAGAAGCTGGATCAGGCGCTTCTTGCTTTGAAAAAAAGCGGTGCGGGACCGTTTCCGTACAAAGCGATCCTCACACCGACCAATCAGCACTGGCTCGCAAAAGACTGTCTTGCAGAATTAAAACGCGAGCATGAATATATGACCGCCCGGGGAAATGCATGATCTCCCCGGGCTTTTTTCTAAGACGCAAACTGGCTTTCATACAGATTTTTATAAAATCCGCCTTTTTCTAACAACTCCTCATGGCTGCCCTGTTCAATAATATTTCCATCCTTCATCACAAGGATCACATCTGCCTCCCGAATAGTAGAAAGCCGATGTGCCACAATAAAGCTGGTACGTCCCCTCATCATACTCTGAAACGCTTCCTGAATCTTCATTTCTGTACGGGTATCGATCGAAGAGGTTGCCTCGTCCAGAATCAACATATCCGGAATTCTGAGCATAACTCTGGCAATACACAAAAGCTGCTTCTGCCCCTGTGACAGGTTTCCGCCCTCTTCTTGAATCAGCGTATCATACCCCTGCTCCATTCTCCGGATAAACCCATGCGCATGAGCCGCCTTTGCCGCCGCAATGATTTCTTCCCTTGTGGCATCTTCTTTTCCATACGCAATATTCTCTGCGATCGTTCCTGCTTTCAGCCAGGTCTCCTGCAGAACCATTCCAAAGTTGGCCCGCAAACTGTCTCTTGTAATATTCTGAATTCCGGTATTGCCGACACGGATCTCTCCACTTTGAATATCATAAAAACGCATCAGAAGATTGATCAGCGTCGTCTTTCCGCATCCCGTCGGTCCTACAATCGCAATTTTCTGACCCGGCTTTACATTCAGGTTCAGATCCTGTAAAAGCTTAATCTCCGGATTATAAGAAAAACTGACATGTTCCAGTGTCATACTGCCGTCTGGATTTTTCAGTTCGATCGCCGATGCCGCATCCGGCTCTTCCGGTTGTTTCTCAATAAAGTCAAATACCCGCCGTGCGCATGCCAGTGCATTCTGAAGCTCTGTGACCACACTTGAGATTTCGTTAAACGGCTTTGTATACTGGTTTGCATAGCTTAAAAAGCAAGACAGCTGCCCCACCGTGATCCCGCCTCCGATTGCGGTAAACGCACCTGCAATACTAACCCCTGTATACACCAGTCCGTTGACAAACCGGGTACTCGGATTCGTAATGGACGAAAAGAAAATCGCCTGCAGGCTGACTTTCTGGAGCTTTTTGTTGATCGTATCAAACCTCTCCACTGCCCGGTCACCGTATCCAAATGCCTGCACAACCTTCTGATTTCCCACCATTTCATCGACAAGGGATGTCATCTGTGCTCTGGTCTCTGACTGTGCTTTAAAAAACACATAGGTTCTCTTCGCAATAAAGCTTGCCACAAACAAAGATACCGGCGTGATCAGGATTACAACCAACGCAATCTTCACATTGATCAGGAGCATAAATACCAGGGTTCCCAAAATCGTCACCACACCGGTAAAGAACTGAGTAAATCCCATGAGGAGTCCATCCGAAAACTGCTCCACATCGGTGATGATCCGACTGATGGTCTCTCCATATGCATGGCTGTCTACATATTTCAGAGGAAGCTTCTGCAGCTTTGCAAATGCCTTTGTACGGACATCCTTAACTACCCGATACGTAATGTGGTTGTTGCACAGATTCATCAGCCACTGCGCAGCGCTTGTTATAACAATAATCCCTGCCAGCCTGAACAGAATCCTGCCGATCACGTCAAAATCCACACTTCCTTTTCCAATAATCAGATCCACAGCATTACCGATCAGAATCGGAGCATACAATGTCAGCAACGCAGAAATACCCGCAAATACGAATGATAGCATCAAAAAATGCAGATAGGGCCGAATCAGCCAGAGTATCTTTTTCCATACACTTTTTTTCTTTTTATGCATACTGAACCCCCTCCTCTTTCGAAAACTGAGACCGACAGATTTCCTGATAGACACCGCACGCTCCAAGCAGCTCTTCATGATTGCCGTATCCCACCATCTTTCCGTCATCCAATACCAGGATCTTATCGGCATGCATGACAGAGGATGCTCTCTGCGATACCAGAAATACGGTCATATTTTCCGTATCCTGGGACAATGCTTTTCGAAGTGCCGCATCTGTAGCGAAATCAAGCGCAGATGCACTGTCATCCAGAATCAGTATCTGTGGATTTTTCACCAGTGCTCTTGCGATCGTCAGCCTCTGTCTCTGCCCTCCCGACAGGTTTTTTCCGCCTTCACTGACAGGAGCATTCAGCCTTCCCGGCTTCTCCTCCACAAACTCCAAAGCCTGTGCGGTTTTTAATGCTGCATACATCTCCTGTTCAGATGCCTGCTCATTTCCCATTTGAAGATTACTCTTTATGGTACCGGAAAACAGCACTGCCTTCTGCGGAACCACTCCGATCTGTTTTCGCAGAGCCTCTGTCCGGTATTTTGAAATCTCCAGTCCATCGATTTCGGCTTTTCCCTCTGTCACATCATAAAACCGGGGAATGAGATTGACCAGAGTTGTCTTGCCGGAACCTGTCCCTCCAATGATTCCAATCGTCTCTCCTGCTTTCGCGGTAAAAGAAATATCCTCCAGCGCCGACTCCTGACTGCCCGGATAGCAGAATGTCACGTGTTCCATCTTTACTTTCACGGCTTCCGCTTTCGCCTCTGCTTTCTCCCACTCTCCGTCCACAAGCTCGGATCTGAGTGCAAACACCTCATTCAGACGGGCTGCAGATGCTACTGCTTTTGTAAAGGAAACAATCAGATTCGCCAGCGCCACCAGCGCCAGAAGAATCTGGGACATATAATTGACCAGGGCGATTACCTCTCCCTGTGTCAGCAGCCCTTCATATACCTGTCCGCCCCCATACCAGACAACCGCAATAATCCCGGCGTTGACGATAATATATGTCATCGGATTCAACAGCGCTGAAATCCGTCCGGTCAGAAACTGTAGCTTCATCAGTATCTCACTCTTTGTATCAAACTCTTCCTGCTCTTTCTTCTGTGTACAAAACGCACGGATCACACGGATTCCCGCCAGATTTTCTCTGGTAGAGACAAGCACCTGATCCAGTGCTTTCTGTACTTTTTTATACAGCGGGATCGTCACGATCATAATACCGTAGATCACAAGCGCCAGAAGCGGAACTGTCACGACAAAGATCAATGCGGTCTTTACATTGATCGTAAATGCCATGACCATTGCACCTACCACAATAAACGGCGATCGCAGGAACAGACGAAGCACCAGATTGACACCGGACTGTACCTGATTGATATCACTTGTGATCCTGACAACCAGCGTGGCGCTGCCAGCCTTATCTACTGCCGCATAAGAAAGCTGTTCAATGTGGCAGAACAGATCATGCCGAAGTTCTGTTCCGAAACCGACAGCTGCTTTTGCCGCAAAATACTGCGCCAGCAGGGAACACAAAAGTCCCATTACACCAAACGCCACCAGCAATGCCGCCATCTTCCAGATATACGGGATATCCCGGTTCTGAATTCCGATATCAACAATTCTTGCAGTGACTAATGGCACAATCAATTCAAATACCGCCTCTAAAAGTTTAAACAGCGGTCCGATAATACTTTCCTTTTTATAGTTTTTCAAATAAGGAATCAATTTTCTCAACTTTTCATCCTCCTTGTTCTATGGTTGCTGTTCACAGCAATCTAAATTTTAGCAGATTTCAGGTTCTGTTGACAAGGTGCAAATCTTCTTTGACAGTCTGCCGTGAAGCAACTATAATAGGTCTATCATCAGAATCGGAGGAATCCTGTTATGTGGACAAGAAAACATCTGAAACATCAGGCAAAAAAATCACTAAAGAGCAACTATCAGAAAATGGTATCTGTCTGTTTTCTGATCGCATTTTTAACGACCTCATTTGCATCTTCCACTTTTATTTTCCGGCAGTTTCGCCCGGGACTGCAAACAATTTTTGTTCAGACACATATGAATTTTCCAGATGCCTCCAATTCCTCGATCGCAACAGACACGCTGCAGCACGTATTTCAGATTTCGTTTTCCGGTGCACCACTGGCAACTCTGTTCGAACACATCCTCAATATATATACCAGTGGAAGATCTTTTATCTTTGCCACTTTAAAGACTGTCAACGAGGCCTTCCTTGATCCGTTTTCCACCTCGTTTTTTCTGCTTCTCCTGGGGGTATTGCTCTCTTTTCTCTACACTGTCTTCATTCAAAACGTGCTGCTTGTCGGAGAAGCCCGTTTCTTTCTGGAGGCACGCACTTATCAGCAGACAACGATCAGTAAGCTTTTCTTTCTTTACAAAGTGAACTTCTTTTCCCACCCTGCATGGATCATGACCTGCCGTTGTGTTTTTCAGACTTTCTGGAACCTGACGTTCATCGGCGGCATCATCAAAAAGTACGAATACAGCATGATTCCTTATATACTGGCTGAGAACCCGACGATGGGACGAAAGGATGCATTCTTTTTATCCAGACAGCTGATGCGCGGAAACAAATGGCGGATGTTTCTTCTGCATCTGTCTTTTATCGGATGGAGCATTCTTTCTCTCCTTACATTCGGTATTCTGGATTTTCTGTTTGTCAATCCTTATCAGACAGCCACCGATGCTGAATTATATATGACCCTGCGAAAAAATTATATCCGGTCCCGCGCTCCCCGTTACGAACTGTTTAATGATCCACTTCTGGAACAGGAGCTTTCTGATGACGAGCTACTGATCCGCAAAGCGCTTTATGACGATTCCGAAGGACCTTATACAAAGATTGCCTATTTTGAACCACATCAGTATCCGGCCTTTCTGTTTTCTGTCCAGCCGCCGGTCCGTGCTGTGCATCAGCCTATGGCTCCGACCGGTTCCTATCACCCGCTGACACTGGCCTCGCTGTTCTTTCTGTTTTCCATTCTTGGATGGATTCTGGAAACACTGAGCTATCTCACAATGGAAGGGGTCTTTTTGAACCGTAGTATTCTGCTTGGTCCATGGATTCCTCTTTATGGAATTTGCGGTGTTCTCAGCGTAACGATGCTGCACCGATTTGCAAAAAATCCGATTCTGGCATTCTGTATGAACGGGTTATTATACTCTGTGATTGGATACCTTTCAGATTTTACAGTCCAGATGATCTGGCACGCAGACCTGCACAAAATTTCTCAATACTTTTGTCCTTCTCTGCTGCCTCCGTTTTTTGCGGATGCCGTGTTCCTGGGACTGATCGGATGCGCCTGCCAGTACTTCATCGCACCAAAATGGAAGCAGATTACGAGAAAAATCCCCCTCTGGTTCCTGCTTTGCGTATGTGTTCTGCTGGGAATGCTGATGTTGCTGGATGTCTTCTTTGCCTTTTATCGATAATCCACAACTTCTGCGTGGAATAACGTTGCTTTTTTGTACGAAAAATAATATAATTTATTCATCACAATTATTTAACGAAAGGGATATGACTATGAAGAAAAGAGTTGTCGTTGCACTGGGACACCGTGCTCTTGGAACTACATTGCCGGAGCAGAAAGTCGCAGTAAAAAATACATCAAAAGTAATCGCAGATTTGATCGAAGCCGGATTTCAGGTTGCGATCACACACAGCAATGCTCCACAGGTAGGGATGATCCACACTGCCATGAATGAATTCGGACAGCGTCATGAAAATTATACAGCTGCACCGATGTCTGTATGTTCTGCCATGAGCCAGGGCTATATCGGATACGATCTCCAGAACGGAATCCGGGAAGAACTGATGAACCGCGGAATCTACCGTACAGTCAGCACTGTATTGACACAGGTTATCGTAGATCCTTATGACGAGGCTTTCTATACACCAACCAAAGTTCTCGGACGTTACATGAGCGCAGAAGAAGCCAACGAAGAGCGTAAAAAAGGAAATTATGTGATCGAAGAAGCCGGAAAAGGATTCCGACGAGTCGTTTCCGCTCCGCATCCTGTAAAGATCGTGGAACTGGATGCAGTCAACGCACTTCTGGATGCTGATCAGGTCGTAATCGCTGCCGGTGGAGGCGGAATCCCTGTACTGGAACAGGATAATCACTTAAAAGGCGCCAGCGCAGTCATTGAAAAAGACCTGACTGCCGGAAAACTTGCAGAAGGTGTGGATGCCGATCAGTTGATCATCCTGACAAGTGTAGAGCAGGTATGTATCAATCTCGGAAAAGACAACGAAGAAAAACTGGGAGAAATCTCAGCTGCACAGGCAAAAGAATATATGGAACAGGGACATTTCGGAGTCTACAACATGCTCCCGAAATTCCAGGCTGCCGTTGAATTTGTAGAAGAAAGGGAAGGACGTACCGCTCTGATCACATCTTATGACAAGATCAATGATGCACTCAAGGGTAAGACCGGAACTACGATTCATGCTTAAGTAAAATAAACCACAGGCGAATCATGTTGATTGAGATTCTCCTGTGGTTTTCATATTTCTCTATTTCAAATTTTGACTTCTTCTGTTTTTCTTACAATCTGCAGCATCCCGCTTTTTAACAACACCGGACGCAGTGCATTATACAGAACTGCCACCAGAATCGTAGATACAACTGCATTCACAAATGTGGTTGCTGTACTCCATTTTGCAAGTACTTCTGCCATCTGCTGCGGCTGTCCTAAAATATACTGTTTGTAAAAATATCCTACCAATGGGTCTGCGATCACGTTAAATCCCAGTCCTGCAACGGATGCAAGGACACTCCAGCGAAATACATATTTCTTATCTGTACTTTCATTAATTTTCCCGATACGATGTGCCACAAGTCCTACGATCAGACCAATACAGAGCTTCAACACAAATGTCTTTGGTGCTCCCACGATATAAATCGGATCCAGAACATCTGCGATCGTCATCCCGATTGCGCCGGCCAGTCCGCCGTACCAACCGCCTAAGAGCAATGCTCCCAGAACACAAAATGCATTCCCGATATGAAGGGATGTAGCATCTCCACCCGGCATCGGGATCTTAATCTGCAAAAATGTAAATGATACAAAGCAAAGTGCTGCCAAAAGTGCTGTCTGTGCCAGTTTTACTACTGTCTGCTTTCTCTTTTCCATCGTTTTCCCTCTTTTCATTTTTGATGGTCTTATCCTACCACCAAAGTGGATAGATGAAAATGTCCAGTTATTGTATTTTTAACCAGTCCAGTTTGATTATTTCTGATTTGCCGGCTCTACCGCAACAGATTTTCCTTTGATTTTCGTATGATTCATTGCATTGAGTACATCTCGTGCATATTCTCTCGGAACTTCTACAAATGTATACTTATCAAACATATCGATCGTTCCGATCAGTTTTCCCGGAATTCCGCTTTCACCGGCAATTGCGCCCACGATATCTCCCGGTTTTGCTTTGTTTTTCTTACCGATATTAATAAATAGACGAACCATTCCGGCTTCTTCTGCCCCGGTATCACCAAATTCCATATCTTTTTCTTCTGTCTCCTGCTGTCCGGAACAGTATTTTAAAAATGCTGCTGCCAGATCCATTGCAGTATAATCAGATTCATTGACACGTTCTTCAATGATCTGAAGGAATTTTGTCAGATCTTCATTTTCAATGATCTGTTCAATCTCTTCCAGCACATTTTCCATCTTTGTATTTGCAACATCGTTTAAAGACGGTACTTTCTGTGCATAAATTTTCGTCTTGCAGTAACGCTGAATCTCTTTCAGCTTATAAACTTCTCTTCCGGAAACAAAAGAGAACGAACGTCCCACGCGTCCGGCACGTCCGGTTCTTCCGATACGGTGCACATAATATTCATCATCCTGCGGAAGATCATAGTTAAATACCGCTTCCACATCATCCACATCGATTCCTCTTGCTGCTACGTCTGTACACACAAGAATATCTGTCTTTCCGGAACGGAATCCCTGCATCACACGGTCTCTCTGTGCCTGCTTCATGTCTCCATGAAGTCCTGCCGCAAAATATCCTCTTCCAAGCAGTCCATTCACAAGCAGATCTACCTGTTTCTTCGTATTACAAAATACAACGGAGAGTTTCGGTGTATAAATATCCAGAAGACGGGAAAGCACTTCCTCTTTATTCTTCGGTTTCACTTCATAGTAAAACTGTTCAATGTTCGGAACGGTCAGCTCTTTCTTCGTCACCTTCACCAGTTCCGCATTTGTCTGGAACTGTTTTGTGATCTCTAAGATTGCCTTTGGCATTGTCGCAGAAAAAAGCACTGTCTGGTGTTCCTGTGGAATTCCTTCCAAAATTGTCTCAATATCCTCACGGAATCCCATGTTGAGCATCTCATCCGCCTCATCCAGCACGATCGTATGCACATGATCCATTTTCATAGTTTTGCGGCGCATATGATCCATCACACGTCCCGGTGTTCCGATCACAAGCTGTGTGCCGCTTTTCAGAGAACGAATCTGTTTTACAATCTCCTGTCCTCCATAGATTGGCAGAACTTTTATCCCATGCATATATTTTGCAAGATTTCTGATTTCTTCTGCAACCTGGATTGCCAGCTCTCTTGTCGGGCAAAGAACAATCGCCTGAAGTTTTTTATTCTTCGGATCAATCTTTTCCAGAAGCGGGATTCCAAAGGCTGCTGTTTTTCCGGTTCCTGTCTGCGCCTGTCCGATCACATCTTTTCCGCTCATGATCACAGGAATCGCTTTGGACTGAATCGGTGATGCCTCTTCAAATCCCATATGTTTTACTGCTTTTAATATTTCAGGACACAACTCTAACTCTTCAAATTTTAATTCTTCCATAAATCTCCTTTTCTCAAAACAAAAATAGGGGACTGTATAACAGTCCCACAATACAATCTGAATTATCATATCAGAATTTTCTTTTTCTGTCAAAATTTCTTTGATTATAAAAATTTTTTAAAATCACTTGCATTCAAGGAATACAAGGTGTAATATACACATATACTTAATGTAGTTTTTAAAACTACATGCAATTTTCAAATTTTAAGGAGGAAGATATCAATGAACAAAACACAACATTTAAAAGACCCCGGCAGCGCGATCACACATTTTATTGGTATGCTTATGGCAATCTGCGGCGCGATTCCTCTGTTGATAAAGGCAGCCCATGAACCGGGCAGGGTATCTCTCATTTCCCTTGCCGTATATGCGATCAGCCTGATCCTGCTGTATGCTGCCAGCACGACCTACCATACATTTGATATTTCTGCAAAAGTAAATACGATATTGAAAAAGATCGATCACATGATGATCTTTATCCTTATCGCCGGAAGCTATACTCCAATCTGTCTGATCACTTTGAAAGGACGTACCGGACTGATTCTGCTTTCCATTGTTTGGGGGATCGCTATTGTAGGAATTCTGATCAAGGCCTTCTGGGTCTATTGCCCGAAATGGGTATCTTCCATTCTCTACATCGGGATGGGATGGACCTGCGTACTGGCTTTCACACAAATTTTCCACTCATTATCGCCGGCGGCATTTGGCTGGCTTTTAGCAGGGGGAATCATCTACACGATCGGCGGTATTATCTACGCATTAAAGCTTCCGATCTTCAATAGTAAACATAAGAATTTCGGAAGCCACGAGATTTTTCATCTTTTTGTTATGGCCGGAAGTGCCTGCCACTTTATTGTCATGTATTGCTACCTGATCTAATTCATCGGTTTTCCATTCAGCATCGCTTTCAATAGCTTTCCGTTTCCATCATAGATCAGTTTCAGAGAAAAGAATTCTTCCGATTCCTCCAGGAGTCGGAAGAATATTTTATCCCCTTCCCAGAGATTGAGTCGGTCAATTTCTTTTTTATCTACCCACTTAAGTTCTCCCTCGTCACAGGCAATCTGTTCTCCTGTAAATCCATCTGCTGTAAATAAGGACATATACTCTGTCACACCGTCACCTGACACAAATGTCACGATCGCACGATATTTCCAGGAAGTCAGAGTGTATCCTGTCTCCTCTTTCACTTCCCGCAGCAGACATTCCTCCGGACTTTCGTCTGCCTCAAAATGTCCACCCACACCGATCCATTTATCTTTATTGACATCATTCTTTTTTACTGTGCGATGCAGCATCAGATATTTTCCGTCTTTTTCGATATAACATAATGTACTTAATCCTGTCATTTTTTTATCCTTTCCCTTATCCAACCCGTTCTTCACTCCATTCCAGAAATGTTCCTGTGTTGGCGTCAATTTCAAAATCATATTCTTTTCCGTCATAAATAATGTCGCCTTCGTATTTCTGGACTCCATCGTCAAACTCCAGCTGAATTCTCAAATCCTGTGCAGATGCCCCCGGCACTCTTTCCAACGCAAGGTTTGTTGCTTCTTCCTCTGAAATTGCTGCCTCTGTCTGATTTGCTGTGTTACTGCTTCCCTGCTGTGTGGAATTTTCAGAAGCGTTCTGATCCTGATTCTGCGTCGTACTCACACTTCCCTTGTCCATCTCTTTGTCAACCTGAAGTATGCTTCCATCTTCTGCTGAAATCTCATAATCATATTCTTCCCCTGTGGATGCAACTGTAAAATCAACCTCATAAATACTTCTTCCGTCATCGTGATCCTTGCTTACTTTCAGCCTTGTGATTTCGTCTTCTGTTACACCTGCATCTGAAAATGCTGCTGTTTTCGCTGCATCTTTTCCGATATCCTTTCCATCATTTCCTGCACATCCTGTAAACATGCTCATTGCCATCACACATACTGCTACCGCTGCAAAATATCTTTTCTTCATCATATTTTAATTCCTCTCTTTCTATCAACTGCATTTCTACACTGTTATTCTTTGTCTGTAAGGATAATATATTCCATGAAGATTAAAATAAGATTAGAATTTTAATAAAATAAAAATTTTCCTATATTTAATATACTAACATATATCCATCGATCATTGACAGCATATTTTTAAATGCGTATAATATACGTATGATAAGAAAGGAGAGTGCTTAATGAAGAGAAGAGAATTAATTAAGTTACTCGAAAAAAACGGATGGTATATCAAACGAAATGGAGGAAACCATGATCTGTATACTAACGGCAAACAGACAGAACCCATCCCTAGACATCCAGACATCAATGAAAGACTGGCACGAAGTATCATCAAAAAGCTGGGACTCAAATAGTCTCAATTTCTCTCATAATCAATACCAAGTATAAATGTATAGGAGGAAATCATATGTATAGGAAAAAAAATGCATACCCCATTGTGATATCAAAAGAAGCAGACGGATTCTATTATGTAGAAATTCCTGATTTCAACATCGCAACTCAAGGAAAAGATATTGCAGACTCTATGGAAATGGCGCGCGATGCAATTGGGCTGATGGGAATTGATTTCATAGATGATGGAAAAGAAATTCCACAACCTAATTCCACACCAATAAAACCAAGTAAAAATGACATTGTTACCCTGGTGGATGTTGACTTTGGAGAATATCGAAAAAAGGCAGACAATAAAGCTGTAAAGAAAAACTGCACAATTCCATATTGGCTCAATGTAGAAGCCGAAAAAGCTGGCATCAACTATTCAAAAGTTCTTCAGGATGCAATCATAAATATCCTGGGGCTTAAAAAAAATGCTCATTAATCTCAAAAAGGAGAGCACCTTGCCAGATGGCAGGGTACTCTTCTTATTCTCTGTAAAATTGATCATTGTTCCATACTCATATTCTGTGATATCATATTTCCATATTACTTAAGGAGGGAAAACCAATTGAAAAAACTAAAAGAAAGTACGGTTTGGATCATCATTTGGATTCTTATATATTTAGCCGGATTTTTTACCAATATATATGATGCATTCAGCAATCACGGAATCCACATCATCAACGGGCAATATTACCGGTTTTTCACAGGACTGCTTCTACATACCGGACTTATCCACATTTTAGGAAATATTCTGGGGATTTATTTCACAGGAAAGTTTTTAGATCACCAAATTTCACAGTGGAAACTTCTGCTAATCACAGTCTTTTCCGCAACTTCCGCAAACGCAATATTTTCCGTAATCGCACCAAACAGTATCAGCGTCGGCGGTTCTCCTGTCGTATTTTCTTTAATAGGGCTGATCTGTGTATCCCAACTCCTGTGCAAAGACGCACCCAGATTTCATTTCCGCACGCAATATGGAGAATGGATCGTAGGGTATACAATTTTAAGTAATATTTCTCTGCTATTAGGGAATTTTTCCATTCTCATCATACATTTACTTCCATTCTTGATTGCTTTCCTTTTGGGATTCATTGGAATCAAATGCAAACTTTTAAAATTCAGATAGAATCGCACTCTGGTGATTCTATCTCTTTTTATTCTTCCACAGTCTTCAACTCAAATGTAAAGCAGCTGCCTTTTCCGAGCTCACTCTCCACCCGGACATTCCCTCCATGTGCCTGTGCGATCCATTTTACCATGAAAAGTCCAAGGCCGGAGTGCGAACCTTCTTCCTTTCCAGTCCGTGAGGCATCCACCCGGTAAAACCGCTCCCATATATGCACCTGATCATCTCTGCTGATTCCGATTCCGTCATCTTCTACCGTTCCCTGTACCCCTGACGGAATCTGATGAAGTGTCACTTTAATATTCCCACCTTCTTTTCCGTAAGAAACTGCATTCGAAATCAGATTATCCAACATACGGATATAAAAGGATTCATCCAGATAGCCTGTGATGTCTGGTTCTATCTCTGTATGAACCTCAATTTTACGCCTCTGCGCCAGCATCTTTTGTTCTTCCACAATTATTTCTGTCAATTCACTAATATTGATCTCTTCTTTATTTAACTGCTGCCGCCCCTGATCTGCCCGTGACAATAACAGAAGCTGAGAGATCATCTGAGACATTTCTCCTGCTTTTTTCCGGATCAGAAGAATTTCTTTCCTCTGCTCTTCTGACAAATCTGTGCGATTCAGAGATGCCTCGCACTGTGCCAGAATCACACTGACCGGTGTTCGCAGCTCATGGGAAACGTCCGATGTAAACTGCCGTTCCCTGAGAAACGCCTGTTCCAGACTTTCCAGCATACCGTCAAATGTTCCTGCCAGCTGATAAAATTCGTCTTTCCCGGTATCCTGACTGACTCCGATCCTGCGGCTTAAATCTCCGTCTTTTTGAATCTCCTGTACGGTCTCTGTCATCTGCCGTACCGGAAGAAGCGTTCGCCTGATCAAACGATACCCGATCAGCGCCGTTAAAATCACAGTCAAAGGCAGTAAAATCACCGCAAATCGGACTGCGATCAAAAACTCCTTCTGTGTCTCTGTAACAGAAACTACACCCCGGATATAGAATTCCTGACCATTTTCCATTTCATACTGCACATCATACACATACCACTGCTCTGTTCCACTTTTCACCGTCTGAATCTTTCCATCCTCGAATTGCGGAGCCTGTTCCAGTCCCGGCGGAACCTTTCCATATAAGAAGTTTCCACCTGTATCATAAAGCGCCAGATATACATTGTTATCCAGTGAATAAAAATCCGAATCAATTTCGAATTCCCCGTCTTCCAGCTCGATTTCATCTGCACTTTCCTGCACACGTTCTCTTAAGTGCATCTGTGCAGACGTCAGGATTTCATTTCCGCTCAGAGAAAAAAGGACTGCAAGGCAGAGACAGGTCACCAGTACCATAAAAAAGGAATACATCGCTGTCAATTTTAATTTCAAAGAAAATCGTTTCATGGTTCCGCCCTCATAACATATCCGGCACCCCGCACAGTATGGATCAGCTTCGTCTGTGACCCTTCGTCAATCTTCTTACGCAGATAACGGATATATACATCAATTACATTCGAGCCGCCTGCATAATCATAATTCCACAAATGCTGCTCCAGACGGTCTCTGGAGAGCACAATTCCCGTATTCTGGATTAGATAGCGCAGCAGCGCAAACTCCTTTCCGGAAAGCTTGATCTCATGCCCTGCACGCAGCACCTGATGGGTATCCAGATGTACTTCCAGATCATCCAGTTTGCAGACTGTCTGCGGCGCCTCCTTTGGTTTGCGCAGAAGCACCCGGATGCGCGCTAAAAGTTCTTCAAACGCGAACGGTTTCACCAGATAATCATTCGCTCCCGCATCCAGCCCGCGGACACGATCCTCCACACTGTCCTTCGCCGTCAAAAGCAAGACCGGAGTCTGACTCCCCTTTTGTCTCATCGTCTTTAAGACACTCAGACCGTCCAGAACCGGCATCATAATATCAAGGACCACCGCATCATATGGCGCCCCTTCCAGATAATCTAACGCCTCCTGTCCGTCAAAACAGGAGTCCACACTGTAATGCTCTGCTTTCAATCTGGTGCTCAGCAGACGGTTCAGGTCTTTTTCATCTTCTGCTACTAAAATCCGCATTGTTCTCACCTTCTTCTTTCTCTGAAAATCGTTTTACCTATTCCTTATGGTAACAGAATCACCGGCTCTTTTCAACGCCGCAGCCTCGTGCTAAAATAGACATTAGTTATGAATGTAGGAGGAAACAAAATATGTCAAATAAAATTACAACAGATTTACTGGAATTTATAGAGAACAGTCCCAGCTGCTTTCATGCAGTGCAGACTACGAAAGAGATTCTGACAAAACATGGATTTACAGAGCTGTCAGAAGATCAGACATGGAATTTAACACCTGGTAATGATTATTTTGTTACAAGAAACGGATCTTCTATCATTGCGTTCTCCATTCCGGAATCTGTAGTTCTTCAAAATGGATTCCGTATCATTGCAAGCCACAGTGATTCGCCTTCCTTTAAGATCAAAGAAAATCCGGAGATGGCCGTAGAGGATCATTACATCAAATTAAACGTAGAACGCTATGGCGGTATGCTCTGTGCCCCATGGTTTGATCGTCCGCTTTCTGTTGCCGGACGGGTGATCGTAAAAGAAAACGGTACCTACTGTGCGAAACTGATCAACGCAGACCGGGATCTCCTTCTGATCCCGAATCTTGCCATTCATATGAACCGGGATGCCAACAGCGGATACGCTTATAATGCACAGAAAGACTTGCTTCCATTATACGGGGATATTTCTGCAAAAGATACGTTCTTAGATACGATTTCAAAGTATGCCGGTGTCGAAAAAGAGGAAATTTTGAGTCACGACCTCTTCCTCTACAATCGTCAGAAGGGAACTCTCTGGGGAGCAAACGAGGAATTTCTCTCTGCTACACGTCTGGATGATCTCCAGTGTGCCTGTGCTTCTCTTTACGGACTGCTTGGCGCAGACCGCAAACAGGCGGTTTCCGTTCACTGCGTTCTGGATAACGAAGAAGTCGGAAGTACAACAAAACAGGGTGCTGCATCTACGTTCCTTAGAGATACGCTGTTCCGTATCTGTACGGTATTCGGCATGGATACACAGGATTACTTTATCGCACTGTCCAAGAGTTTTATGATCTCTGCGGACAATGCCCATGCAGTTCATCCAAACCATACAGATAAAGCGGATCCTGTCAACCGCCCGTATTTAAATGAAGGAATCGTCATCAAATATAACGCCAACCAGAAATACTGCACAGACGGCATTTCTGCCGCTATGTTCAAGGATATCTGCAAGCAGGTAGACGTTCCGTATCAGACATTTACCAACCGTTCCGACATGACAGGCGGCTCCACACTGGGCAATATTTCCAACACGCAGGTCGCACTTAATACCGTAGATATCGGACTTCCTCAACTGGCAATGCATTCTCCATATGAAACTGCCGGAGTCAAGGATACCGAATATCTGCTCAAAGCTGCAAAAGCATTTTTTGCATAGATCACTGACCCAATCCAGGCTGCTGAAAAAGTACGCCTGGATTTTCTTGTTCTTCCTCGCTTTTTTCTGTTTTGTCCGCTTTCAAAAACAAGAAAAAGCCTGCCAGAAACATCACAGAAAGCGCTCATACTCCCAGATTTACACTGCCTGTAATCTGGCTCACTGCAGACACCAGAATGGTTCCCATAAAAGAAGCTCCTTTTCCGCAAATATCATAAATTCCGAAGTATTCTCCGGATTTTTCTGCCGGAATGATCTTCGCATAGTAGGAACGGGACATGGACTGAACTGCTCCCTGAAAACATCCCACACAGACTGCCAGGATCCAGAACTGATACTGCCTGTGAAGTCCGATCCCATACAGAGCGATCAGAAAATACGCAGAAATACATACCAGAATCAGTCTCGATGCACTTACTTTTCTGGAAATCTTTCCAAACAACAGAGCCGCCGGAAATGCAACAATTTGTGTCAAAAGGAGTGCAAGCAAAAGACCTGTGGTATCCAGCCCCAAAGCAGTACCATATGCAGTTGCCATGTCAATGATCGTATATACCCCATCAATATAGAAGAAAAATGCTGCCAGAAAAAACAGCACTTTTTTGTCTTTTCTTAATTCAGAAACGATCTGTCCCAATCTTTGCACACCGGACTGTCCTGCGTGTACTGTCGGTTTCCGACTGTGTGTCTGACGGTATGATTTCAGAAGCGGAACCGTCAGTGCAATCCACCAGACCGCTACCAGAAAAAACGAAATCCCCATCGCTGTCTGCATCGAAATTCCCACTTTATCATAAAACAATACCAGCAACAGACTGCAAATAAACGGAACACAGCTTCCGATATACCCCCAGGCATATCCCTGCGCAGAGACTTCATCCATCCGTTCTTCCGATGTAATATCGGTAAGCATCGAATCGTAGATCACAAGACTTATAGAATACGCTGATTTTGCAAATACAAACAACAACAAAAACCAAATCCAGGACTGCATAAATCCAAGAAATACACAGCCAAATGCTCCCGCTAACAGTGCGATCATGAAGATTTTCTTTTTTCTTCCCGCTACATCAGAGACCGTTCCAAGGAGCGGCCCCAACACAGCTACGATTACGGTTGCCGCTGAGGTTGCATATCCCCAGTACGCCAGATAATTCACTTCTGAAATTCCGGCATCACCCGCCAGATAATTAAAATAAATCGGTATGATCGTAGAGATCAGAAGCGCAAATGCTGAATTCCCGATATCATAAAGAATCCATTTTTTCTCTATTGGCTTTAGTTTAAACTTCATTGCTCAAATCCTCCTGTCATGAGTCTGACGGAATAAAATTCCAATCGTTTTTTCTTGAGCAAGTTTAACATAAACAATTTCTGGTTATGATCAAGTTTGCTTTAAAAGTTTGTAAAATTTATTTTTAAGGTAGCTTTGGTTTCTGCTGTTAGGTTTATCCGCTGTCATCCGGAAGAAACAATCCATCCTGAAGAAACTTATAATCTATCTGCATAACGGTTTCAGAATTTCCAGGCAAAGCCTCCTGATCCCGTCCATCTATCACCGGCATTCCTGCCTCTAATCTTCCGTCCTGCCGGTATTGTACTTTATATCTTTCAAAATCCAATGCTTTCATTTGCGCAATAAATGGAATACGTTTCATCTGGCTATCCAGATAATCTACTTCTGCATTGGGATCATACTGGGTTTTTGTGATACGCTTGCTGGTTTGCTTTGATTTCCTACTACCACTCCAGGGGGTATTTTTACTGTGACACAACAAAAAACCTCAGAAACATAAGTTTCTGAGGTTTCCCAAGAGGCGCAGACCGGATTTGAACCGGTGAATCAGGGTGTTGCAGACCCACGCCTTACCACTTGGCTACTGCGCCTTATTTTGTTGTTAGTCCGAAGACTAATGACTCCAACGGGAATCGAACCCGTGTTACCGCCGTGAAAGGGCGATGTCTTAACCGCTTGACCATGGAGCCTTGTCTGTATCACTGCTTCAGTGATGACCGAGTTATATATTATCATAGCTCCATTAGAATTGCAAGTGTTTTTTGAAAATTTTTTTATTCTTTTTTTCTTTTACTTTTTCTACACTTCTATTCTATGTTCCTAAACCCAAAATATTCCGTTTTCAAATCACTTTTTCACTCTTTTCAAAGACTCTGATCATAAGCAACCAACAGATCCGTCATTTTCCCGTAACTTTTGACACCCTGCTTTTGTCCATTTGCTTTCAGATACGTGTCATTCACCATATTCGCCACTTCTGCCACGCTCCCATCATATTCTGACCAAAACTGATCGTCTGCCCGCAAATCCGGTTCTGCCGCTTTGCTCAGACCTTCTCTTACTTCCTGCCACACTTTTGGATCTGCCCTGTATAGAGCATTCATGGCGTACTCCCACGCAGACAGCGTTCCACTGTACTGAAATTCTGTCATGTCTGACTCCCTGCATGCCAGAAATGAAATAAAATTGGCTTCTTCCTCCTGCATAAATCCTCGTAAGTGAGACAATTCATGACACATGGTAAACGGAAAATCATATGACGGCATATCCTGATTATAATTTGCCTCGATCGTAAATGGCGCATAAATTCCCATCAGTTTCTGATATGACAGGATTTCTGAAACCAGCACCGGCTTGGGATTCGGATAATATCCCTGAAGCGCAGGATACTGCCTGCCAAGTGCCTGCATGGACCGGACTGCTTCTTGTCGTATCTCCTCCGGCAGCTGCAGCTCTCCGTTTTCAGTTCTCTCTACCTGTGTACTCAGACGATTGACCTCTTCTGTCAGCCATTGACAGGTTGCTTGCAAGTCTTTCACCGAATACGTCTGTATTTTGAGCCCGGATTTTTCCGAAAAAGATTCTCTATGATAATTGATGCCGCAGTTGATCACAAATACAAACAGCATAATACAGCCGCCCAAAAACAATCCCGCAAGCCATTGCCAAATTGCTTTTCTTCCTGCCTTCCTGGACTCGAAAGCTGCATGGATTCCAGTTCCAATCATCAAAAAAATCACAACATAAAGACTCAGCTCCACAAACGAAAATGGAACTTTCCCAAACAACCGCCCGATCACAGACACCAGGCCTTTGTAAATATAAGTAGAATACCATTCCGAAAATGACAGACTGATTCTTGCGATCAGTGTCAAAATGCCACTGACCGCCAGAAATAAAAGTCCGCTCCATATATACTTTACTGTTTTGGTTCTTTCTCTTTTGCCGCGCATCTTTTTCCTCTTTCGTAATTCTTTCTACTTCTGGCCGCTCAAATCCTCCGTGTACCTCTTCATGATATGAAAATACATCACAAGCAGCAGCCCGCCTGCCAGCACCCATGCCGCAGGACTTGCCAGACATACTCCCACATAACTTTTATAGTGTGCCGCCCCGATGGCAACTACACCTCTTCCGATCAGTTCTGCCACCCCGGCCATCATTGGAAGAATTCCAAATCCCATGCCCTGGATTCCATTTCGATACACATTCACCACAGTAAGCGGAATAAAAAACAGTCCGACACATTTCAGATAAATATCCACATATCCCATGATCTGCCCCAGATTTTCTGACAGAAATAATGGCGTCAGATATTTGCCTGCAAACATCACAAATATCCCCGTCACAACGGCATATGCAAAGCCCATCCATGTCGCGCTTTTAAATCCCTGTCGGATCCTGAGAATCTTTCCTGCCCCCATATTCTGGGCACAATAAGTTGCCATCGTCGTTCCCAGCGCCACATACGCCTGTGTTACCAGCTGCTCGATCTTGCTGGCTGCCGTAAATCCTGCAATCGCCACGGAACCCAGGATATTCAGAGAAGACTGCATCATCATTGCGCCGATCGCCGTGATGGAATATTGAAACGCCATCGGAAATCCAATTCCAAACTGGATCTTCACCAATGTTCCATCCAATTTCCAGTCTTCTTTTGTAAGTCTTAAAATCGGAACCTTTCTGATGATATAAACCAGACATAACACTCCTGAGATGCCCTGTGCGATCACAGTTGCATAAGCCGCGCCTGCCGCTCCCATATGGAACACAATAATAAATACCAGATCCAGAATAATATTCAAAACCGCAGCCAGGATCAGAAAATAAAGCGGTGTCTTGCTGTTTCCCAGCGCACGCAGAATACTTGCCAGCAGATTATATAACACCTGCGCAAAAATCCCTGCACAGATCACCATAATATACCGATAAGCATCGTCAAAAATATTATCCGGCGTATTCATAAAATGAAGCAACCATCTCATTCCCACCATGCTGATCACAGTCATGATCGCTGACACGATGAGCGACAGGATCGCAGCTGAACCTACTGTTTTTCTAACGGATCTCATATCTCCGGCTCCGAATTTCTGTGCAGTAGGCACTGTAAATCCGGCAGTCATCCCCTGCAGAAAACCAATGATCAAAAACATGATCGTTCCTGTAGACCCTACTGCCGCCAACGCATTTGCCCCTACAAATTTTCCGACGATGATTGTATCTGCCATATTATACAATTGCTGAAATACATTTCCTATAAAAAGAGGAATCGTAAAATTCAGTATCATCTTCGTTGGATTCCCAACGGTCATATCCTTTTCCATACACTCCACCCCTTCAGATTACTACATTTTGTGCTATTATACGACATCAGCCAATGAAAAACAATTCCTTTATCCCTAAATAAAACCATTAAAAAACTCCGTAAGTCTCTCTCGACCCCGGAGCATTATTTGCCAACTGTATATTCCATTATTTATCTTTCCACTCCAACATGCGATACGCATTTACATCACCATTCATAGAGAGAAGTCCTGCTATGATCGTTTCTCTGTTTTCCTGAAAATATTTTTTCACTCTGTCCATCCATGTTTTCTTACTCTGCTTCTTCTCGACATATGCTCTGTCTTTCAATACTACTGTATTGTTCATATTCCTCACCTAATCCTTTTTTATCTCTTTTTCTCTTTACAAGTATATTATATGGTGTATTTTCCAAAGATACTAGAGCCTTTTTAACTTATTTTAAGTCGATATTGACTTTTTCAAAGAGCACTTCTGCCGATTCTTCAAAAAAATATGGGAATTTCGTTTCTTCAATACGTCAATGAAATCCGAATTTCCCATATTTATTACGATTTACTGCATACACACCTTCTGAAGTTCGCAAGCATTTACTTTAATACGCTTTTTACAGCGTCTTTCCATCCATTGTACTTTCGCACTCTTATTTCTTCACACATCTTCGGCGCATATTCCTGACGTTTCAGACGCGTAAACACTTCATCTCCATACAGCCCCAGTCCTCTTCCGGCTGCATAAGCAGCTCCAATCCCGGAGAGCTCTTCTGCATCCGGCACAAGCACCTTTCGATTCAGGATATCGCTCTGGAACTGCATCAGATACTGATTTCTGGTCGGACCACCGTCCACTCGCAGCTCCTGAATCTCGGTTTTTGCATCCTGACTCATCGCATTTACCACATCTGCAATCTGGTATGCGATACATTCTACTCCTGCGCACACCATTTCCGCCTTTCTTGTCGTTCTTGTAATGCCGATTAAAGCGCCCTTCGCTTCACTGTTCCAGTACGGAGCTCCAAGTCCTGTAAATGCCGGAACAAAATACAGACTGTCGTCTGCTTCTGCCTTTCTGCAGAGTTCTTCCGTCTCTGCCGGCGACTGAATCAGTTCCATATCATCCTTGAGCCATGTAATGACTGCTCCCGTGTAGTTGATATTTCCTTCCAGCACATAGTTGATTTTCCCCTGCATTCCCCATGCAAGAGAAGTTACTACACCGTGCGTGCTCAGCACCGGTGTCTCCCCGATATTCATCATAATAGATGATCCGGTTCCATACGTGGACTTGATCATTCCTTTTTCCAGACACCCCTGCCCAAACAATGCTCCATGGGAATCTCCCAGTACACTGTGGATCGGAACTGGTTTTTCAAAAAATCCATCCAGATCTGTCTCTCCGAAACAGCTGTCCGAATCACATACTTCTGCCAGATCCTGTGCATCCAGTCCAAATAACTGACAGATTTCTTCATCCCATCTCTGCTCAAAAATATCAAACAACTGGGTGCGGGATGCGTTGGAGTAATCCGTTTTATAAGACGTTCCATGTGTCATCCGGTATACAAGCCAGGTATCGATTGTTCCGAAACACAGCGCATGTTTCTTTGCCAGTGCTTCTGCACCTTCTACATTTTCTTTCAGCCATGCCAGTTTCGAAGCCGGAAAATACGGCGAAAGCGCAAGCCCTGTCTTTTTCCGGATCATCTCTGCCGCCCCTGTTTTCTCCACACGGCGGCAGATTTCAGCGGCCCTTGCACATTGCCAGACAACAGCGTGCGCGATTGCTTTTCCGGTCTCTTTTTCCCAGACAAGAGAAGTTTCTCTCTGATTGCTGATTCCGATTCCTTTGACGCTCTCCTTTGAAATCCCGGACGCCTCTACCAGATTTTTCACCACCTGTACGGCATTCTGGTAAATTTCTTCCGGATCATGAGAAACCCATCCTTTTTCATTGATCATCTGCTTATGCGGGAGATCTTTTCTCTGAAGCAGCATGCCGTCCTGATCAAAAAGCAGCGCTTTTGTTCCCTGCGTACTCTGATCAATACTGATAATATAGCTCTCTGCCATGTCCTCTCTCCTGTCCCCTATTTCAGGATTTCTTTTGCCTTGTTCGCAATACCTTCTGCATTCAGGCCGTAATAATCAAATACTTCTTTTGAAGTTCCTGTGATAACCGGTGCATCCGGAAGAGACATATTTACTACTTTTTTCGGGCATTCTCTTCCTGTTACCTGTGCCACCATAGAACCAAGTCCTCCAAACGGTGCATGCTCTTCTACTGTAAGGACTGCTTTTGCATTTCCTGCCATGCGCACGATTGCTTCCTCATCCAGTGGTTTGATGCAGTACATATCCAGAACGGACGCTGAAATTCCTTCTGCTTTTAAAAGCCTGGCTGCATCTTTGGCTGGTTTTACCATTTCTCCGCAGGCGATGATCGCTACGTCGTTTCCATTTGTATTTCCTTCTGTCACAACTGTCGCATGATCCATTTCAAATGGTACATTATCTTCCTCGTAAGTCGGATCTACTGCATTTCTTCCCACACGGATGTACGCCGGTTTTTCATCTTTTAACAACGCTTTTGTCAGTTCTCTTGTCTGCAGGTGATCACTTGGAATATAAACGCGCATATTCGGAATCGCACTCATTGCCGCAATATCCTGCGCGGAATGATGACTCATCCCCAGAGCACCGTAGCTGACTCCACCACTGATTCCGATCAGTTTTACATTCGTGTTGGAATATGCAACATCCACTTTACACTGCTCATAGCTTCTTGTAGAAAGGAAGCATGCCGGTGAAACCGCATAAGATTTCTTTCCACATTTTGCAAGTCCGGCTGCAATACTGACCAGATTCTGTTCTGCAATCCCGGTTTCCACGAATTGCTCCGGATACGTATCTGCAAATGGTGTAAAAGATCCACTTCCTCTGGAATCACTGCAGAGCGCAACAATATCTTTATCTTCTTTTGCAGCTTCCATCAATACTTCACAGATCATTTGTTTATTTGCTGTTTTTCCCATTATGACAACGCCTCCTCTGCAGTTTTTAAGTCTTTCATGATGATATCGTACTCTTCCTGTGTCGGAACTTTATGATGCCAGTTTGCTTTATTTTCCATAATAGAAGAACCTTTTCCTTTCACCGTATTGGCGATCAGTACCGTTGGTTTCCCCTTCACACGCTTTGCCTCTTCGAATGCAGCGTGCAGTTCATCGATATCATTTCCGTCTTTTACATCGATCACATGCCATCCAAAGCTTCTGAAACGTTCATGCAAATCATCGTGTCCCATCACATCTTCTGTGTTTCCGGAAATCTGAAGACGATTACGGTCTACCACTGCGCACAGATTATCCAACTGATACTGATGTGCTGCCATGGCGCCTTCCCAGACAGACCCTTCCGCCAGCTCTCCATCTCCCATGACTACATACACGCGGCGGTCTTTGTGATCCATTTTGGCTGCCTTTGCCATTCCTACGCAGACCGGAAGTCCATGTCCCAGAGAACCGGAATTCATCTCGATACCCGGCAGTTTATTATTCGGATGGCCAATATATTTAGAACCAAATTTGCTGAAATTTTTCAGGACATCTTCTTTGTCCAGAAATCCTTTTTCCGAAAGCACTGCATAGTATGCCTCCATAGAATGACCCTTACTGAGTACAAACAGATCTCTGTCCGGATCTTCTGGATTTTTTGCGTCAATGTTCATCTGATCAAAATACAGCTCTACCAGAACTTCCATCACGCTCATGTCACCGCCGATATGCCCTGCCTTTCCGGCACAGATAATGTCTATGGTGTCTCTTCTAAGCTGATAAGCCAATGCTTTTAAATTCATATCTTACCTTCCTTTCTCTCACTCACCGCGCAGATATGCTTTTACGTCTTCCTCGATCGGATCATAGAGATCCGGTTTCACGCCGATATATTTACATGCCTCATACAGTACCGGAACTACATTTTTGTGAATACCGACACAGTGGTGAATATACGGTCCTTCTACAATCTTGGCTTCCAGACGTTTGATGTTTTCCACTTCTACCCAGAGATATGTTCCCATTCCTTTCGGTCCGTCCACACCTTTTGCGTTTCCAAGAAGAAGTGAATATTCTCCATTGTCTCCATCGAAGCGGCACAGTGTCACTTCTCCGTGTTTTGCTTCTGCAGTCAGACTTCCCGGATGCTCGAATGCCAGCGGATACGTCAGTTCCGGTTTTTCCTGTGCAACCGACATCGGCCATGGTCCGCAGTGCTGCAGCAGTTCTCCGTTTTCAATGTCAGGATGACGGATCGTCCAGTCTGCGAAAAATCCTCTCTTTTCATCCATTCCCGCAGCTTCTACCAGAAGTGCGGTCACTGCTCCGTGAATATCGGTTTCACAGACTACCGGAATGCCCTGCTCATTGAGAATCGCATTTGCTGCACATGGCATAATTCCAATTTCTGTCTGAAGCGCATTCCAGCACTGGATCGCAGCTGCCTGACATCCATATTTCTCTACCAGACTCTTCATTGCCAGAGCCAGGGCTGCTACCATTTCTACTTCCTCTTCTTTGATCTTGATAACCATGGTATCCTTGATGTAAGCGATCATCTGCTCCATTTTTTCTTTGTCTTCACGAACTGTTTTTACTTCTTCTGTCAACTCTGTCATCGGAACCGGCGCCAGCTGAATATTAAATTTTTCGAGCAATTCTCCTTCGTTGCACATTGTGGTCCAGAAGTCAAACGGACGTGTTGAAATCTGAAGAATCCGGATATTTTTAAATGTTTTTACGACATTACATACTGCAAGAAAATCTTTGACTCCACGTTCAAAGACCGGATCGTTTAATCTGCAGTTTGTCAGATATGTAAATGGAATCTGAAATCTTCTGAGCACCTTTCCTGTTGCAAACAGTCCGCACTGTGTGTCGCGCAGTCTCACACCGTTTGGCTCCGGTCTTTCATCCAATGGCCCCCACAGAAGAACCGGCACATCCAGTTTTTTCGCAAGTCTCGCGCAGACATACTCTGTTCCAAAGTTGCAGTGCGGCAGCATCAGTCCATCCACACCTTCTTTTTTGAATTTTTCTGCGATTTTATCAACATCTTTGTCATCATACAGAAGTCCTTCTTCATTGATGTCCGTAATATCCACAAAATCCACGCCCAGCTCTTCCAGTCTTTTGGCAGTCAGGCCCCTGTACTTAACCGCATCCGGTGCGCTGAAAATACTTCTCCTTGTCGGTGCAAATCCCAGCTTGATTTTTTTCATGATTTTGTCTCCTTTCACATCTCTGTTTTTGTTTGTGTATTTTCGTGTTACTCTCAACTTTTCTCGTTGTTTTCTAACTTCAGTATAGCCTTGGAGAAACTCAATTTCATCCGATAATTAAGTGTTTTTCACTTAATTATTTACTTAATTCTTGTTTTTTCTTTACACCTGGTTCATAATAAATTCAGAACATCAAACAGGTTTTTCGAAAGGATCATATATGGGAATCACAGCAAAAGAACTTGCCAGAAAATTAAATCTTTCTGCCGCCGCTGTCTCCATGGCGCTCAATCACAAACCCGGAGTCAGTACGGCAACACGGCAGCTCGTCCTGGATGCTGCCGAAAAATATGGATATGATTTTTCCCGGATCGCGGAAAAGCATACCACTTCCGGGGCGATTTATTTTGTCATTTATAAAAAACATGGAACCGTTGTGGCAGACACTCCGTTTTTCTCCCAGGTTTCCGAGGGAATTTCACAGGGATGCAAAAAGAATGACTATCGTCTGAAGATCAGTTATATTTATGAAGATGAAGATACGATCACAAAACAGATCGAAGAAATCCAATATTCGGACTGCGCAGGAATTATCCTGCTCGGAACAGAAATGGAAGCCGGAGATTTAAAACCGTTTTTAAATCTTCCGATCCCTGTTGTCCTTCTGGACGCCTATTTTGAAACTGTTCCCTGCAACTGCGTTCTGATCAACAATGTACAGGGGGCGTATCTTGCAGCCAGACATCTGATCCGAACCTGCAAAACACAGCCCGGATATCTTCGCTCTGCCTATCCGATCAGCAATTTCGCCGAGCGTTCTTCCGGGTTTTACAAGGCGATCCGCGCCTCCGGCATGTCCTCTTCCCGTTCCATTGTCCACAGCCTGACGCCTTCCATGGAGGGCGCATATGCCGATATGCTGGAGATCATCAAAAATGAAGAAGAACTGGCTTCCTGCTATTTTGCAGACAACGATCTGATCGCCGTAGGAGCCATAAAGGCTCTCAAAGAAAACGGATACCGGATTCCCCAGGATATCGGAATCGTCGGATTTGACAATCTTCCCCTGGGCAGTGTGATCGAACCGGCACTGACAACCATACATGTCCCAAAGCAGTATATGGGCGAAGCTGCTGCACAAAAACTCATTGATCTTTTAAACACCCCCGGGCAGCCTCCCACAAAGACGGAGGTATCTACAATGCTAGTGAAGAGGGGGACGGTGTAAACCAATGTCATTTAGTTAAGACATTGAGTCGGCAGCCTCTTGCAGAGCAAGGTATATAAAAATATATACCCTGCTCTTTTTTTTGTAAAAAATCCTTGACAAATATAGAAAAATTTGCGGCGAAGCCACTTAAATGTATTACATTTTGGAGGTAACGCTTATGATATTTGCGGAACATGTAAAAAACAAATTGTCATCTTTAATCCATGAAATGGCGACCGCCCCATGGTTGTTTTCAAAAAATCCAGAAGCTGATTTTTCACGGAACAGAAAACTTGATTTTGTATCTACAATTCAATTTCTTCTTTCTATGGAAAGTGGAAGCTTAAAAAAAGAATTGCTGGATTATTTCCAGTTCTCTGTCGATACCCCGTCTGCTTCAGCGTTCTGTCAACAGAGAAACAAACTACTTCTGGAGGCATTCCAGTTTTTGTTTTATGAATTTAATTCTTGTTTCTCATTCGAAAAAAAGTATAAGGATTATCAATTATTAGCTTGTGATGGCTCAGATTTGAACATTGCCCGTAATCCAAACGATGCAGGCACTTATTTTCAGTCTCAACCAACTGATCGGGGATTTAATCAGATTCATCTGAATGCTCTTTTCGACCTGTGCGAGAAGCGATATATTGATCTTGTGATACAACCTGCAAGGCTAGAAAACGAATCATTGGCAATGACACAAATGATTGACCGTTATAAAGGAGAGAAAAAAACAATTTTTATCGCAGACAGAGGATATGAAACATATAATATTTTTGCGCATGTCCAAGAAAAAGGAATGTATTATCTGATTCGTGTAAAGGATGGCGGTGGGGGAAGCATGACAGGAAGTTTTGACCTTCCTGATGAAAATGAGTTTGACCACGACATGCAACTTATATTAACCCGAAAACAGACAAAAGATGTGAAAGCTAAACCCAAAAAATTTAAATTTATTGCAAAATCCAGTCCATTTGACTATCTGGATTTATATGACAAAAAATTTTATACGTTGAATTTTAGAGTAGTAAGGTTTGCCATTTCAGAAGATTCGTATGAAAGTATAATTACCAATCTTCCAAAGGAAGATTTTCCAGTAGAAGAAATAAAGAAGGTTTATGCAATGCGATGGGGCATCGAAACATCGTTCAGGGAATTGAAATATGCTATCGGATTATGTTGCTTTCATTCAAAAAAGGTGGAGTATATCATGCAAGAAATATACGCACG
>OJUL01000049.1_pt1 | contig 72443 bp, 62 predicted proteins | sample 1601491 | NCBI WGS metagenome assembly OJUL01 (sample SAMN04436862, study PRJEB24849) | human gut metagenome | biome: human gut; feature: NICU; material: stool | host: Homo sapiens | place: USA: Saint Louis, MO | collected 2011-11-09 | reverse complement strand
ATATAGTCATATTAATTTATATTTATTTATAAAAGGAGATTTATCATGAAAACAATTTCTACAGACAAAGCACCAGCAGCAGTAGGCCCTTACTCTCAAGCTAAAGTGGTTGGCGGTTTATTATTTGCTTCTGGTCAAATTCCACTCAATCCTGCAACTGGTACAGTTGTTGAAGGGGGCATTGTAGAGCAAACTGAACAAGTATGCAAAAATATTGAAGCCGTATTGACTGAAGCTGGTACAGACTTCTCCAAGGTTGTTAAAACAACTTGCTTCTTAGCTGATATTGGTGATTTCAAAGCATTTAATGAAGTGTATGCTAAATATTTCACTTCTAAACCAGCTCGTTCATGTGTAGCAGTAAAAGACCTTCCATTAGGCGTTATTGTAGAAGTGGAAATTATTGCGGAAGTATAAGATGGATTATATTTCTTTGTTACAGTCAGAGATGCGTCCTGCCTTCGGTTGTACTGAGCCAATTGCATTGGCTTATGCGGCTGCGAAGGCAGTCTCTGTTTTAGATGAGTTTCCTAACCATATTCACGCAAGATGCAGCGCGAATATTATCAAAAATGTAAAATCCGTAGTCATTCCAAATTCTGGGGGGCGAAAAGGACTAACGGCGGCCGCTACACTGGGTGCTATTGTAGGCCATCCAGAGCGTGAACTAGAAGTATTGGAATCTGCTACAGACGAAGATCGCAAATGGCTTGGTACATTGCTTGATGCCAACTTCTGTACCGTTTCACTTGCTGAAGGCGTAGATAATCTATATATAGAAATCACTGCAGAAACAGATGAACATACAGCGGTTGTTCGCATTGAAAATGACCATACGAATGTAACCTATGTATCAGTAGATGGCGAGATTGTCTCTGAAACAGTCAATGAAATCAAGAAAGCGGCTAAAACAGAATATGCCATGACCTTCGATAGCATTTACGAATTTGCCTTAACAGGTGATATTTCTGGTATCCTACCTCAAATTAAACAGCAAGTTGAGTATAATACTGCAATTTCTAAGGAAGGTCTGTCCAATGATTATGGATCTAATATTGGACAATTGTTATTGTTAGATGAAGAAAATCCATCTCTCGAAACGAAATGTAAGGCTCGTGCCGCAGCTGGCTCTGATGCGCGTATGAGTGGTTGCCCATTGCCTGTCGTTATCTGCTCTGGCTCTGGTAATCAAGGTTTAACCGTGTCTGTACCAATCATTACGACTGCCGAGGAACTTGGTAAAAGTGAAGATGAATTGTATCGCGCTCTCGTCTTTGCTAACTTGCTAACGCTTTATGTTAAATCTGGTATTGGTAAATTATCTGCATACTGCGGGGTTGTATCTGCCGGTGTGGTAAGCGTAGCAGGCATAGCCTTTTTGAAAGGTGATAGTAAAGATATCATTGAGAATACCCTTGTAAATGGTCTTGCAAGTCTATCTGGTATCGTATGTGATGGTGCGAAACCATCCTGTGCAGGTAAAATTGCAATTTCCCTTGATGGCGCCTTTATGGGATATAAACAAGCTCGCCTTAACAAAAACTACCAAAAAGGCGATGGCCTTGTAGCATACTCTGTTGACGAAACTATCCGCAGTATTGGTGCTGTGGCACAAGGCATGAAAGAAACGGATGTAGTTATATTGAATGAAATGCTAAAACACTAAACTGCAAGTGACGTGGTTAGCTGAATATAAAAAGAACCCTTCGTTGGTCTGTACCTTCAAAAATTGTGTCCAATTTTTGGGGTACAGTTCACGTGAAGGGTTCTTTTTTGTTTATTGTAATTTTTTAGGATCTTTAAGTATCAATGAAGCCCCAAGACCTACTACTAGGAATGGTACGAGTGTCATCATAGCGGCAGGTAAATCCGCAAGGTTACCTACTACAGGTGCGATGATACCGCCGATAGTTTGGCTCACACCGAGGGTGATACCAGAGGCAAAGCCGATGCTTTTAGCAAGGTAGGTTTGACCTAGTACGATAACTGGGCTGTAGCTAAGAGCTTTAGCAGCGCCAATCATGAGTAGTAACATATAGGCTATAGGCATCATGATAACAGGGGAGAAGGTTGGCACTTCTGTTAATAGGAACATGGCTGGCAACCAAATCAATAGGGATAGTCTAATGATTTTAATGGGACCATATTTGTCGCCTAATAGACCGCCAATATATGTCATGAAGATACCGATACTAAAGAATATGGTTAATGCAAAGCTACCTTGCTCTGGGCTAGTGCCGAGTTCCCGAGTCCAGAAGATAGGAATAAATGCATTGATAACGCGGAAGTTTACCGATTGGCTTAGAATGATAATAAACAAGATACCAAAGTATTTCCAGTAATTCTTTAGCGGCTTAGCCACTAGTGTAGGGTTTTCCATAGCTACCGCTTGGTCGATAGTGCGTGCTTGAGTTACTATGCGCGGCATGAGGACAAATAAAACCGTTGAGATGATAAGACCTACTATGGTGAAAGCTGCCAGTCCATGAGGACCTACTGTATAGGCAATAGAGCCCGCAAAGAGTGGACCGATGGCAAAACCAGAGCTACCACCGATGGCGAAGGTACCCATGGCTTTACCTTTTTTGCCACCTCCGAGGCGATTCATGATTTTCGCTCCTTCAGGGTGGAAGATAGAGGAGCCTACACCAGCTAAGGTAGCACAAACAAGTAAGCTTTCATAAGAGGTTACAAACCCCATGGCACCTGTGCTACAAGCAGAGAGCAGAACACCTAAGGCGATGAGCCGTGGCTGATTGATCTTGTCAGAGACATAACCTAATAATGGCTGTAACAATGAAGATAATGCTGTATTGGCTAATATGAGAAAACCTGCCTGCTCTAAACTAAGTCCATAAGTGTAGATAAATAATGGCAAGAGGGCAGGTAATACACTTTGACAGGAGTCGTTAATCATATGACTCACCGTAATGAGATAAGGGTAATATTTTTTCATAGTAGTGGTCCCTTCGCAAAAAAGCGCTAACCATGGTTAGCGCTTTATATATTTTATATGGCAGAGGAGGAGGGATTTGAACCCCCGCGCCGGTTGCCCGACCTACCGCATTTCGAGTGCGGACCCTTCAGCCTCTTGGGTACTCCTCCGTGTTTTACGGCGCTCTTTAAAAAAGTCTTTCATGATTTGACTACATTCATCACCAAGGACACCCGATGCTAATTCAGGTTCATGATTTAAACCAGGGTGAGAGAGTACATTGAAAAGAGACTCTACAGCGCCTCCTTTGTAATCACTTGCACCATATACAACACGGTCAATACGACTGTTGATGATGGCTCCAGCGCACATCGGACACGGCTCTATCGTAACATACAGGGTACAACCAGTCAACCGCCAGCGCTTGAGTACATCGCATGCTTCGCGGATGACGAGCACTTCTGCATGAGCCGTTGCATCGTGATCTAATTCGCGGCGATTATGGTGGCGTGAAATGATTGTATTGTTTTGAACTAAAATGGCGCCGATAGGAATTTCTCCTAGAGCATAAGCTTTGTGGGCCTCCTCTAGGGCAAAACCCATAAAATATTCGTCACGGCTACGCTCATCCATATTTTTAATCTCTATAGGTGTAATGTTCTTTGTCATTCTCATACCTCTTAATGTATAATATCTTACATAAAGTCTATCATAGTGTGCGAAGTTATGCGAATAGATTGTGTGAGGGTATTATGGATATTATTTGGTATATATTTGATATGATTGGCACTATTGCTTTTGCTATCTCCGGAGCACTTGTTGGGGTGGCGCGGAGAATGGATATATTTGGTATGGCTGTATTGGCACTGGCCACGGCAATCGGTGGTGGAATTGTACGTGATGTTCTCTTGGGGTATTTTCCGCCGAATTCGTTACGCAATATTGTATATGTAACTGTGGTTATTTCCGTAACAATTATCGTATTTATTATCTATAACAGCCGTTATCGCAAGCATGCTATGGGCCCTCGTAGCCGAGCAAGCTATTTATTAGCCGATGCAGTCGGGTTGGCATCTTTTACTGTAACCGGAGCATCTGCAGGATTTAAACTATATCCTGAGTTGCCAATTTTCATTGTTTTATTAGGAACTATTACTGCTGTTGGTGGTGGTATTATCCGAGATATGCTGGCTCAACGGATTCCGTCTGTTTTAAAAGAAGATGTGTATGCTCTGCCTAGTGTTATTGGGGGCATCGTTTATTACTTAATGGTTATTTCTAACTGGGTTGGAGAGGCTGTATATGGTGCTTTTACCGTTGTACTAGTTATCCGTTTACTAGCTATTAAATATAATTGGAGCTTACCTAAAGTGCGCTAAAGCAAAGGCACTGCATTTGAGAAATAACAGGTAAATGATATAATTATACTATTAAGTATTTCATAAAAGTGTCAGAAAAAAAGAGTATTATATAAGAGTTAATTTTCGAGTCGAGAGTACTCGTGTACACAGAAGGAGATTTGATTTATGACAAATAAATGGTTGAAAGTAGCATTAATGGTTACAGCCATTGCTACAGGTACATCCATCAAAATTGATGCAGAAACCGTATTATATGTACCTCAAGATGATCGCCCTGTAAGTTTGCAATATACAGTTGATACAGCTCGTGAGGCGGGTATGACTGTGTTGACTCCACCTCAACACTTGATCTCTGGTAAGACGTACCAAGGTCAAGCTGATCAAATTATGGCTTGGGTAGAGCAAAATGCAGGTCGTGCTGATGTTATGGTATTAAGTACAGATACTCTTATTTATGGAGGTCTTGTAGATTCTCGTAAACATAATATTCCTCTTAGCACATTGCAAAATCGCTTGAAACGTATTGAAGGTTTAAAAGCGCGTAATAAAAATGTACGCATCTATGGCTTTGGTACCGTAATGCGTTCCCCACGTGCGAGTGGTGGCGGTACTGAACCGGCCTACTATGCGGAATATGGCCCAACAATCTTCCAAATTGCTGCATTACAAGATAAATTAGATTCTGGCTCTTTAACGCAAGAAGAAACTCAAAAATTGATGAGCCTGCAAGCCTCTGTTCCTGTGGAATACTTGCAAGACTGGTTTGACCGCCGTCAAAAAAATATGAAAATCAACAAAGAGTTGATTGATGAAACTCGCAGTGGTGTATTCGACTACTTTGCATTAGGTCATGATGATACATCTCAATTATCTCAATCCGCTCTAGAAGGTCGTTACCTCAACAAATATTCCAAGGATATTTCTGTTGAAAAATACGGTAGCTTCCCTGGTGCTGACCAACTTGGTCTCTTATTGATGGCGCGTTCCCGTACCGATGTGAGCACAGAAAAACCTACATTCTCCGTAATTTATCCACTCGGTGGCGGAGGTAAAACATTACCAGGTTACGAAGATCAAACGATTGATAAAACAATTGCTCAACACGTTGAGGCTGTAGGTGGCACAATGGTGACACAAGGTAAACCAACTGTATTATTGGCTGTTAATACACCTCTTACTACGAGTACAGGCGAGTCTGAAAACTTCGAAAACTTCCCAATGATCTCCAACTCTACAAATGCTTTCGTAGATCGCATTCAGCAAGCTGTTGACTCTGGTGTGAACGTAAGCGTTGCAGATATTGCTTTCAATAATGGCGCAGATAATACATTGGTATCCGCTATGTATAAACGAGATTTGTTGTACAAAATCGGTGCGTATAATGGTTGGAATACAGCAAGTAACACAGTAGGTTACGCTATTGCTCAAGGATTATTGCTTAAATCTATGAGTCCAGAAGGTCATCGTGATATGTTGACGCAACAATATTTGGATAACTGGGCATATCAAGCAAATATTCGTAAAGATATTTATCGTATGCAAGATTCTATCAGAACAGACAATGTTCGTTACTCTGGTGAATTAAATGAACGTCTTGAAAGTTACTTAGGTGAACGCATTCAAGATTTCGCTGAAAAATACCTTAAAATCAATCCTCGTACAGTAAAAGCTACATTCCCATGGGGACGTCTATTTGAAACGGATATTACTGTTTACGACAAACCAGTGGTACCACTTGAAAAAGAATTACGCTTGAAACGAGAAGCTGAAGCAAAAGCTAAGGCTGAAGCAGAAGCTAAGGCTAAGGCAGAAGCGGCTGCTAAAGCAAATGGTCAGGCTGTACCAGCACAAGCCGCACAACCTGAAAAAGCTGCAACGCCTCAAAAACCTACATCTACCCCTCCTGTAGTTAAACAACCAGCTACAGAGTCTCAAGGTCCACGTGTGGTACCGACACCTGCAGTGGCACCTGGTCAATAGTGAATAGGCAATGGCTATGAAAAAAGCGTTTTTACCGGAAATTACTTATATGCGAGGCCTCTGTATGCTCGGTGTTATCGGCATTCATGTAGGATCTTACGCATTGCAAAATCCTTTTGTAAATTTAGAACTCATCAGCGTGTTAGAAATTCTCTCTCGCTTTGGAGTGCCTGCGTTTTTCTTCCTCTCTGCATTTGGCTTGTTTTATCATACCTCGGTAGAGGGACCATTCTCATATAAGGAATTTATGCACCGCCGCATTCAGGTGGTGCTATTTCCATATATTACGTGGTCCATCTTTTACTTGCTATATACAGGGATGACAGCTCATAACCTTGGCAATTTACATCCAGGGCCGTTGGCGATAAATCTACTCTTTGGTACCTCTATGTATCATCTATATTTTATGGTTATTTTGCTATGGTTCTACGTGATGATGCCATTATGGCGGGCCATGGTGAAAGTCATCTTAAAACGGCCTGTATTTTGGCTGGTGTTACTATTTGTCATCCAAGTTGGTATCGATTATGTTTCGTCTTACATGCTTGGCCGTTGGGTAACAGAAAATCTAAGCAATCAGCCAGTTCTTAAATATCTTTTTGATATGCGACTCAACTATTGGGTTATTCATTATGTGTGGATTTTCCTTTTAGGTGCCGTATGTGCTGAACGATATGAAATCGTCTGCGAATATATGTGGCGTTATCGTTACCTTTTAGGCGTCAGTGCGGTAAGCTCTATATTATTGATGCTTGGCTCTTATTACTATGTCATGGATGTATGGCATTACACTGTGTTGGAAGCAATTTACACGGTACATCAAATGAGTCCTATGGGCGTTCTTTATACAGGATTGGGAACGATGTTTAGTTTATTCCTATTCCAAAGGCTACCTATGAATGTGACTATGGAGTCCATTTGGTCTGAGATAGGCGATAAATCGTATGGTATTTATTTAGCGCATCCATTTTGGTTGTTAATCATTTCGGGTGTGATGGCTAAATATAATCTCTTGTATACGGTGACCAACGTGCTAATTATGTATGTTATGGCGTTGGGATTATCCTATTTGTCTACGGTGGCTCTTAATTATGTGCCTAAATCTATCCGTAAATTTATACTGGGGAATTAGTTTAGTATGAGAACTATTTTATAGAGAGCCCTAATTGGTGCTAGTACGTTAATGGTGTACGTAGTTTTAGTTGGTTCTGTAGTGCTGATTTAGTATCAAAATAATATTTGTTATACATCCGCTAGGATATAGTTTTTAACTATGGTATCCTAGCGGATTTTTGTATATCGAATTAATATCTTTCACAAAGTAAAGTGTGAAAATTTAAAAGTAATTGTGTTATAATAAGTCCATGATGATTACCACTTGATAGAGTAACGAAATAGAAAAAGAGGTGCTCCTATGCAAGAATTAACATATTTTAACGGTGAATTCGTCGAACCAGGTGCCAAAGTTATTAGCATTGATGACCGTGGCTATTTGTTTGGTGACTCTGTATATGAAGTTGTTCGTGTCGTAAAAGGCCGTTGCTTCGCTTTGTCTTACCACCAAGATCGCTTGTATCGCTCTATGCGTGAAATGGATATCCCTGTAAAAATGACCCCTGATGATTTGACAGAATTGCACGAAATTTTGATCGAGCAAAGTGAAATCAAAGAGGGCTATATTTATTTACAAATCTCTCGTGGTGTAGCACCACGTCATCATGCTTATGATCGCTCCAAATTAGAACCACAAATGCTTATGTCTATCCGTACCTTGGATTTAGATGAAGTCAATAAATTGGGTGAAGGTGTAAAAGCGATAGCTTTGCCTGATGAACGTTGGGAACATGTAGATATTAAGACTACTAACTTGATCCCGAATATTTTGGCGCAAACAAAAGCAGAAAAGAAATTTGCCTATACAGCCATCTTGTTCCGTGATGGCATTTGTACAGAGGGCGCTACATCTAATGTGTTTGCTGTTAAAGATGGTATCTTGTACACGCATCCAGCGGATAATCATATTTTAAAAGGTATTACGCGCCAAATGATCTTAACCCGTGTAGCACCATCTTTAGGTATTACCATTATTGAGAAAGAATTTGACCGCACCTTTGTAGATGAAGCGGACGAACTATTCTTTACCGATACAATTGGTGGTGTCATCCCAATTACTAAGCTAGACAGAAATCCAGTATCTGGTGGTAAACCAGGTGCTATTACACTTCGTCTACGCGAAGCACTAGAAAAATTGATGGAAGAAGGACTACCTTGATAGATAAGCTGCTTTCATCAAATGTTAAACATTTACCTTAAGAAAGGAAATTATTTTGATACAATTAGAACACATTAGTAAAGTCTATGAAGGCGCTACTCGTGTGGAAGCGTTGAAAGATATTAGCCTAAATGTGAAAGAAGGCGAAATCTTTGGCATTATCGGCCAATCCGGTGCCGGTAAATCCACATTGATTCGTTGCATCAATATGCTCGAAGCACCTACATCTGGTTCTGTTATCGTAAATGGTACAGACTTAACAACACTTAGCAAATCTGATTTGCGTAAAGCGCGAAAAGATATTGGTATGATTTTCCAACATTTTAACCTATTGTCCTCTCGTACCGTATATGACAATGTGGCATTTCCGTTGGAATTACAAGGAATGAGCAAATCTGAAATCAAGGAACGCATTACGCCAATCCTTGATATTGTAGGCCTTACTGAGCGTATGAACAACTATCCATCTCAATTATCTGGTGGTCAAAAACAACGTGTTGGTATTGCTCGTGCTTTAGCGTCTAATCCAAAGGTCCTCCTTTGTGACGAAGCTACCTCTGCCCTTGATCCTCAAACAACAGATTCTATTTTGAAATTGTTGAAAAATATTAACGAGAAGATGGGGCTCACTATTGTGCTCATTACACATGAGATGCACGTTATCCGTGAAATCTGTGATCGCGTGGCGGTTATTGAAGGCGGCGTAATACTCGAAGAAGGTAGCACGGTTGAAGTATTCACACATCCTCGCGAAAATACGACAAAAGAGTTTATTAGCTCTGTAGTGAGTGATAACTTACCTCCAGAAGCATTGGAACATCTAGAGTTGCATGATCAATGGATTGCAGGAACCGCGCCCTTAGTGCGACTCAAATTTACAGGACAAGCAGCAGATGAGCCTGTAGTAGCAGGCCTTGTAAGACGCTTTAATTTAGATGTAAGCATCCTTTTTGGCGGCATTGATTACATCCAAAATACGAGCGTTGGTCGCCTCATCGTTATCTTGAATGGTGACCCAGAAAATGCGCAAGAAGGTTTGGACTACATCAAAACGTTACCAATTGAAAGCGAGGTGATCGGTTATGTCAGAGCAAATCATTAATCTACTCATAACTGGTACCCTTGATACATTGCAAATGACGATAATTTCTACCGTAATGGCAATGTTATTAGGTATTCCTCTTGGTGTTGTTCTGGTTGTTACTTCTAAAGGTCATATCTTGGAAAATGTAACACTCAATAAAGTATTGGGTGCCATTGTCAATGCAACGCGTTCTGTACCTTTCATCATCTTGATGGTTGCCATCATTCCGTTTACTCGTATGGTGGTAGGTACATCCATTGGTACAACTGCAGCATGTGTGCCGTTGACCATTGCGGCAATTCCATTTTTGGCACGCCTAGTAGAAACGTCTATTAAGGACATCAATTTTGGTGTTATCGAGGCGGCTCAATCCATGGGGGCAAGCCCATTACAAATCATTTGGAAAGTATTATTACCAGAAGCATTGCCAACAATTATTGACAATGTAACGGTTCTTATCGTTAACCTCATCGGTTACTCTGCGATGGCTGGTGCTATTGGTGGTGGTGGCCTTGGGGATATTGCTATCCGATATGGTTACCAACGTTTCCAAGCCGATATTATGATCGCTACAATCATCATCTTGATTGTATTGGTACAAGTTGTACAAATGATTGGTGATGCTTGGTCTAAAGCGATGAATAAGAAGTAGGAGGATCCTATGAGTATCAATGAAAAATTGAGAAGTCAACAAAATGACGAATTGTTCACCGCCATTTTAACGCTTGAAAATACAGAGGAATGCTATGCATTTTTTGAAGATATCTGTACGATTAACGAATTAAAAGCATTATCTCAACGCTTACAAGTAGCAAAAATGCTTCGCGCAGGGGATAGCTATGAGAAAATCGTAGAAGAAACGGGTGCGAGTACTGCTACGATTAGTCGTGTAAAGCGCTGTTTAGTATATGGTGCGGATGGTTATACATTGGCCCTCGATCGTCTAGGTGCAAAATAAAATAAATTAGCATGACAACGGTGGCCTTTGGCGACCGTTGATGTGCTATCTGTAGGAGGTTTATTATGGAGTGGCTCATTGCGGTAACAGGTTTACCATTTGATATCCTTATACTCGTTTTACTTGCCGTAGCTGGTGCGTTTGCTGGCTTTGTAGACTCCATTGTAGGCGGGGGAGGCCTCATTTCTGTACCTGCCATGTTATTAACAAATCTTCCACCTAGTGTGGCTCTAGGCAGTAATAAATTATCCAGTATCTTTGGTGCTGGTAGTGCATCGATTACATTTTTAAGAAATCACATGGTTGATTTTTCCCTAGTTCGCAAATTACTGCCTTTTACCTTTGTGGGTTCTATGCTTGGTACCTTGGCGGTTGTTTCTTTACCACCGCTATATGTAAAGCCTATTATTATCATATTACTTGTTTGTGTAACACTCTTTGTGGTGTTCAAAAAAGACTGGGGTGAAATCAATCGTACATCTCAGGTAACAGGAAAAGCGCTATATATTTGTATGGCTTTTGCTCTTGGCATTGGTATATATGACGGCTTTATTGGTCCTGGTACAGGTACATTTCTGATTATGGGATTTATCTTTACAGGCTTTGATTTTTTACATGCATCTGCTAATGCAAAAATATTGAATTTTACTAGTAATTTGGCATCTTTATTGGTATTTTTATATTTAGGACACGTCAATATTACGTATGGTCTTGCCACCGGGGCAGGTCAAATTATAGGTGCTTATTTAGGCTCGCATTTGGCAATTGCGAAGGGCTCATCTTTGGTGCGAGTTGTATTCTTGTCGGTAACGACAGTTATGTTGTTGAAATTAGTCTATGACTATATTTCAACATTATAGGAGGGCAAGGTATGCCTCATAAAAGTGATGTTCAAGTGGCCTTGATTAGTGGTGGTACATCGGGTATTGGATTTGCTACGGCAAAGCTTTTACTTAAAGAAGGTTGGTGTGTAGTCATCAATGGTCGAAATGAAAAAGTTGGTCAAAAGGCTAAAACTAAGCTACGTCGTTATTCCTCTAAGGTACAATATATTCAAGGTGATGTATCTAAAATTGAGGACTGTCAGCGAATTGTAAAAGAAACAGTAGATTTATTTGGTGGGGTGTCTGCTCTTGTAACAGCTGCAGGCTATTATGAAGAAGAGTTACTAGCTGATGTTACAGAAGCAGCTTTTGATGAAATGTTTGGGACCAATGTAAAAGGTACTGTATTCTTATGTCAAGCGGCGCTTCCCTATTTACGAGCCTCAAAGGGCAGTATTGTAACAATCGCTAGTGATGCAGGTTTACAAGGTAATGTAGCGTGTTCTGTATATGGTGCGTCAAAGGGAGCTGTAGTGAGCTTTACAAAATCTCTATCCCTTGAAATGGCACCTCACAGTGTTCGTGTAAACTGTGTGTGTCCTGGTGATGTAGATACATCATTAGTAGATAAACAGATTGCTAATGCCCACCAAGATGCGGCGGCTGCTAAGGCTGAAATGGGCCAACATTACCCATTAGGTCGTATTGCTAAGCCTCATGAAATTGGAGAAGTAATTGTATTTTTGTTGAGTAATAAGGCGTCTTTTGTGACAGGTGCAGCCTGGACAATCGATGGAGGACTCACAAGTTGGTAATATAGAAAATATTAGAAGCTGTTATATATGGATAATTAGAAAAATTCATTTCACTTCTATCAATAGAATGGTATAATAATACTAATAATAAGACCTATAGTTGGTTTACAACAAAGGAGAATACTTATGGCAGAATATAATGGCGTAACACTTGAGCCCCTTACGGATGGATCTCAAGATCGTGACTATCAAGTTGAACAATTTATCTTCTGGGGGGCAGGTCGTGCGGCAGCATTGGCATTATCCTCTAAATTCAGCAGTGTCGCTTTGTGCGCCAATGCTACGTACATGGTAACTCGCATTGCTCATCTTTATGATGTAGAATTGCAAGCAGGTGCTGTAGTTGGTTTAGTAGGTGGTCTTAGCACAGCTGTAGGTACAGCTGCAGTATCCCTTCTAATTCCAATTAAAGCTGTTCGCGTTCCTGTAGCTATCGGTTTAACTTATGCTATTGGTAAAATTGCACATATTTGGATTCAAGATGGTATGCCTTCTGATATCGAACGTTACAAACCGATGGTTGCTGAATTCTTTGAAAATGGCAAAGCTATTGCTTCTGAAATCGTTCGTGATGCAAGTGCTAGCATTCCTTTCACTCAAGGTCAACGTGACGTATGGGCTGGGATTGCTAACGAAACAGGTCTTGCTAAAGAATCTTTAAAGCAAGTTTACGATGAAAAAGTAACACCTGCCATCAATAAATGGAATAATGAAACAAAATACCAAATCCATGATAACGCAGCAGAGGTTGTAGCAAAGGTTTCTGATGCAGCGAAAGAAAAAATTGATTCTGCTAAAGAAGGTATTGAAGTAGCCAAAGAATTCGCAAAAGGTGGTGTAGAAGTGGCAAAAGCTTCTGCACAAGTAGCAGTAGAAACTGCAAAAACTAAAGCTTCTGATGCTGTAGAGACAGCAAAAGATGTTGCTACAAACACTGTTAATACAGCGAAAGAAAAAATTGACGGTTTGCGTAAATAAACGCTGAAGGATTATTATTACTATGAATCCATTTAATATTATTAAGTATGGTAAGTATTTTAGCGAATCAAGATTTTTAGGGTTTCTTGGTCGATATGGTAAGAAACTTGCCTTTGTACAACAAGCAGTAACCTTGTTCCTTTGTTTTCGTGACAAGGATACTCCCAAATATGTAAAAGCGGTCATTGCAGGTGCCTTAGGGTATTTGGTATTACCTATTGATATTGTGCCGGATGCGATTGCTGTATTAGGTTGGGTAGATGATGTGGCAGTACTCGGATTAGCCTTTAAGATTGCGAATCGTTATATCAAAACGAGTCATCAAGAAGAGGCAAAAAAATTCTTTCCATTTGGTAGCAGTCGCTAACTTTTACCATTTTAGGCAGTTTGATCCACAGTGATTGAACTGCCTTTATTTATTTGACACACTAAAGTAATAGATATAGAATAAAAATTGTATACTATTTAAAAAGGACAGAATTTATGCATATTGCTTCAGTAAATGTACGATTTTATGAAACTGATATGATGGGGATTGCTCACCATAGTAACCATTTTAGATGGTTTGAAATGGCGCGCATTGAATTCCTTCGTAAAATCGGTGTCACTTTGTGGGATATGATGAATGAGGATATTGTATTTCCTATCATGAATGTATCTTGCAATTATAAAGAACCTGCGAATTTCGATGATGAACTTCACATCGAAACGTATTTGGTTAAGATGACGAGGGCTCAAATGGTGTTTCGCTATCGCATGCGCCGTGCTAGTGATGGTGCGTTACTTGCTACGGGAGAAACTAAGAACGCCTTTATGTCAAAGTTAACAGGAAAAATTGTGCGATTAGACGATACTTTTTATCTGCCTATGTTAGCAGCTGTTGAGGAGATGCCGCATGAGTAATGTACAACAATTGCCTATCGGTGTATTTGACTCTGGTGTAGGCGGATTATCTGTGTTAAAGGTGTTACAAGAACAATTTCCTAACGAAGATTTCATTTATATCGGTGATAATGCGAATAATCCTGTAGGTAATCGCAGTGATGATGAAATCACTTATTTGGCGTGTCGTATTGCGGAGACGCTAGAAAAGCAGCCTGTTAAGTTGATGGTGATTGCCTGTAACACCTTCACCGTTGTGGCTCTTGATGCGGTACGTGAACTTGTATCTGTGCCGGTTATTGGTGTATCACAAGGTGTGAAAACAGCCATTAATAAAAGTAAAAGCAAGACTATCGGTATTATGGCAACCGTAGCCACTGTAAATAGTCATATTCATAAGCATGTGGCTTTAGAAGTTGATCATGAGGTTTTGGTTTGGGAACAACCTTGTCCAGAATTGGCGGGGCTTATTGAACAAGGTCATTTAGATGATTACTTTGTTCGTGAAATATGCAAGGAGTATTTAGAACCTTTATTATCTCGAGAAATTGAGGTAGTCGTTTTGGGCTGCACCCATTTCCCATTTGTACAACCTTTACTAGAGGAACTTACTTCAGGTCGAATTCGGTTCATTGACCCTGCTTTTGAAACAAGTGAATTGGTTCGTCACAGACTAGAGAGTAAAAATCTTTTCAATCCTCAAGATACTGTAGGTACCGTGACATTGTATTTTACAAAGGATGTCGAACTTGGTGATGCATTGAGTGCATCCTTCCTTGATACAAGCCGTCGTACCATTGAACATATTACATTATAAAGGAGATACCCTATGTGGTTTTATAACATCCTCAGTGCAGTAATAGCTATTATTGTGGCTGTTGCAGCTCTGTACTTATTATTCCGTTTGTTTGTATTGAAACAAGGTAATGAAAATATTGTCTTATTAGCGAAACGAGCAACGAACTTTCAAGTATCTGATCGTAGTTTTGAATCCATTACGTTGTTCTGTGATATACCATTTGTAAATAAAGGGCGCCAATTGGGCACAATAATGGACTTATTTCCACGTCCATTATTACCTGAAGAACATTTTGATGCAGTTAAGGTAAATGCTTGGGCTATGGATATTAATCGTCCGCGTCAAGATGGATACTTTGAAGCTATAATTATCAAACCACGCAAAGGTGGCACAATTCGTGTATATGTTACATTAACAGGTAAAACTGGCAATATTCGAGAAGATATTAAGGGATTCCCTTATATGGACATCGATATTTACTACCAAATCGTAGGTCGGACAGACTATCATATCGATAAACAGCGTATTCGTTTGACTGCTGAAGAAGTTCAAGCAGCAATGGTTCAATAAGGAGGCATAACAATGGCAGAATTAGAGTTAGTATGTGTGCCAACACGTATTCTTACAGATAATGATGACATCGTTGATGCTATCGTTGAATTTGGCGGTCATAATATTGGACCTGAAGATATCGTATGCGTTGCTGAATCTGTAGTGGCTATTACGCAAGGCCGTTTTACACGTCCTGAAGAGTTAAATGTGTGCTGGCAAGCTCGTTTAATTAATCGTTTTATCCATCCAGATGGCTCTATGGCATCTATTTATGGTATGCAATCGGCTATGAATTTGGACGGTAAATGGAAGGTGTTAGGTGCTTTTATTTTAGGTGCTATTGCTAAAATTTTCCGTAAACCTGGCGTGTTCTATGCAATTGCTCGTGCTGCATCATTAACCGATGATGTAACGGGGACTATGCCTCCATTTGATAAGCACATTGTATTTGGTCCAAAGGATCCTGATAAAGTGGCTGAGAAAATTGTATCTCGCACAGGTTGTTATGGTGCCGTTGTAGCTGACGTTAATGACTTGAAACGGTCCGCTATTTTAGGTACAAGTCGTGGCATTGACGCTAAAAAAATTGCACAATTGCTGATTGATAATCCATTTGGTAATGATAGTCAAATGACTCCGATTGTTATCATCAAAAATTACGCATCTGTATCTGGTAAATAACAGAAGGCTGTACTCATCACATAGAGATGGGTACAGCTTTTTTATATATAATGAGACTGAATACAGACTATACGCAGGTTTGAAGAAGGCTTGTATATTAGTTCAAATAGAGATTATATGCTAGCTTAAATTGAGTTTTCTTTACTTTGTTTTGAGTTTGTATAGATTCTTTATTAATACTAATAAGGAGGTTATATGTTACTAGGGTTAGACGTAGGTGGTACTTTTACCGATGCTGTTATCATTGATGGCCATCGTGTAGTGGCAACTGCCAAGAGGCGGACTACAAAGAATAATCTAATGAATGGTATAGGTGAGGCCTTAGATGCAGTTTTGGAGGGTTATGATGCATCAAATATTGAACAGGTAACTTTATCTACTACCGTGGTGACTAACACTATTGTAGAAGGAAAGGAGAAGCCTGTAGACCTTTATGTAGTAACAGGGCCTGGGCGAAACGTTGATGATATATTTCCTGTAAGCCCTATATATCTTCAAGGTTATACAGATCATAGAGGTATCGTTGTAGAGCATACCCCTGCTGATGCGGTACGTGGCATAGCCAACATGGTTCAAGCACGTAGTGGTACTGATTTGGCTGCTGTATCAGCTAAATTTGGTGTACGGAATCCTCAGGAAGAATTATCTATTACAGAGGAATTGAAAAACACATATCATACAATTTCTAATGGCAGTTTATTAAGTGGCTCTTTAAATTTCCCTCGGCGTACTATTAGCGCTTACTTTAATAGCGCTGTGACACTCGTATTTACGGTATTTAAGGAAAATGTCGAAGACGCTCTCCGTGCTCGAAATATAGTGGCCCCACTTCACATTTTAAAAGCAGATGGAGGCTCTCTTCCAATAGAACACATGGTGAGTCGCCCGGTAGAGACCGCCTTTACAGGCCCTGCCGCAACAGTTCTTGGACTATCTGCTCTTGGCGTTATAGGTAATCAGCATACAGTGGCTCTAGATATTGGAGGTACTACAACGGATATATCTCTTTGGAAGCATGGTAGACCATTGATGACAAAAAATGGTGTATCTATTCGTGAGTATCCAAGTGCAGTACGATCCTTTGCCGTTACCTCTGTCGGCATTGGTGGGGAATCTGTAGTTCGCTTTAAAAATGGTAATCTTACCGTAGGTCCTGAACGAGTGGGACCATCGGTAGCTCTAGGGGGTATAGAACCTACCTTGGGGGATGCACTTATCGTGCTCGGTCACGCGAACTATGGCGACTTTAATCTAGCAACACGAGCTTTACAAGATTTAGCAGATGCTATCCAGGCTACGTTTCAATCTAATAATGTAAATATCTCAAATAATCAACTAACTCTTATTAAGACCGCCTCTGATGTAGCAAGACTAATCCTACAAAATGCGTTGGAAACGATTCAACGTGGCGTAGATGAGGTCATAACAGTTGAGAACAAACGCCCTATTTATGTGGTGGCAGATATTGTAAATCCTGATATATTTGTGCCTGAACATATTGTTGTAGTAGGAGGCACGGCGCCAAGTCTCGGAGCGAGCATTGGAGAATATATGGATTTACCTATTACGATTCCAGAAAATGCAGCCGTAGCGAATGCTATTGGTGCTGCGCTAGCCCTATCTACCATCGAACTCACTGTCCATGTAGATACAAAACGTCGTTTATTTGTCATTCCGGAATTAGGTATTAAACAGCAAAATTGTACTTTAAAACGAGCGGAACAAGTTGTAGAACGAGCCAAAGAGGCTCTTAGTGAAGAGGCTTTACGTTTAGGTTTAGATACGGCGCAAGAAATCGAGGTCATTAGCATTGAAGATTTCCCTGTGGTAGAGGGCTGGCAATCTATGGAGCGTTTAATTACGGTGAAAGTACAACTAGCGGCGGGGGTGAAACACTATGTGGAATAAAGGTTTATCCTATCGTGAGCGTCATGGTCTTATAGAAAAGGATATAAACACGAAACTGAATGACGACGTGAATTCTACTATTGGTAAGGCTAAATATCATCACAGTTTAGGTCTTGTCTTTTTCCCTGCGTTTGACTGGAAAATTTCTGAAACACATCCTGAACGACAAGAGCGTTTACTCTATACGCGTGATCAAATTGTAGAAGAAGGTTTGTTAGATATACCGAATATTAGAGAATATAATCCAATAGTAGCTGATTGGGATACAATAGATCGGGTTCATGTTGGTGCTCCAGATTTAGAGTCTTGGGTGACTGAAGCTCATCGAGTATCTGCTGGAGGTGCTATTGCGGCAGCTGATGCGGTCATGCGCGGTGAAGTAGATCGCGCCTTTGCATTGGTAAGACCACCAGGTCACCATGCGATGGCTATGGTTCATGGTATTCGTGGCTTCTGTACGATTAATATTGAAGCCGTTATGATTCAACACATACGTCAAACTTATGGAATTAAACGCGTTGCCGTAGTAGATACTGATGTACATCACGGTGATGGTTCTCAAGATGTGTTTTACCATGATCCTGATACGTTGTATATTAGCTTCCATCAAGATGGACGTACTTTATATCCTGGCACAGGCTTTATGGATGAATTTGGTGGACCTCAGGCCATCGGTGGTAACATCGATATTCCACTACCGCCTGGTACGGGTGACGAAGGCTTGATGAAGGTCATGCGTGAGCTTGTATTGCCTATCCTTGAAGAGTTTAATCCAGATATCGTCATTAACTCGGCTGGGCAAGATAATCACTTTAGCGATCCATTAGCCAATATGCAGGTAACTGCAAAAGGCTATGCAGAGTTAGTCGATTTATTACAAGCAGATATAGCAGTCTTAGAAGGGGGATATTCCGTACAGGAAGCATTGCCATATGTGAATACAGGTATCATTTTATCCATGGCAGGCCTTGATTACAGCAAGGTCGTAGAACCTGCCTTTGACCCTGTTAAATATAAACAAAGTCAAAGTGTAACAAATTATATAGATGAGCTTATCGCTAAGTGGAAGGTACAATGGGCTAATCGATATCGTATAGCAGAAGAAGAACGTGCTGGTGTAGGTGATATTTGGTCAAATCGTTACAATGTGTATTACGATGAAACGGGCGTACAAGAGGAGCGCCTTGAAAGGGTGCGCATGTACGAAGACAAGGTAGGCTGGCATAGCGTGCTTTCACGAGGACAATACGGCCCGTATGGGCCGCAAAGTGTATATGCGATGTTCATCCCTTGGCAAGCAGATAAAGGGACGCGTCAAGATGCTATCGCAGAAGCAAAACGAGCTAAAGCAGAAGGGGGAGCTAGCCGTTACGTTGTGGTAGATCCACTTGGTGACGGACAATATGAACTATAATGTTAATCTTTGTAAATGATAAGGTGAGTTATCATGTTAGAATCGTAAATTATAATATGATTCGTAATGCTGAAAAATAGAAAAATTATGATATAATATAAGAAATAACGCCCCTTTGTGTAAGGGGCGTTCTAATATTTAGTTTTAGAATGGTGAGGTTCCTATGCGCAGTGATAATAGAACAGCGGGTCAATTGCGACCTATTAAAATAACACGGAATTTTACAGAGTATGCAGAAGGTTCTGTACTTATTGAGTGTGGTAAGACCAAGGTTATCTGTACAGCTACTGTTGAAGATTCTGTGCCACGCTGGCTAAAAGGTTCTGGGCAAGGATGGGTAACTGCGGAATACTCATTATTGCCACGTTCTACGCAAACTCGCGTGAGCCGTGAGGCTGCAAAGGGAAAACAAACAGGACGGACTGTAGAAATTCAACGCCTTATCGGTCGTGCATTGCGTGCTGTTGTGGACCTTGAAGCATTAGGAGAGCGTTCTATCACTATCGACTGCGATGTGATTCAAGCGGATGGCGGTACACGAACAGCCTCGATTACAGGTGCCTTTGTAGCTCTCGTTGATGCGGTGGACTTCACTTTTGGCGGAGCTGGAAAATTTCCAATTACTAACTTCTGTGCAGCCATCTCCGTAGGTATTGGTCCAGATGGTCCTATTACGGACCTTTGTTACGAAGAGGATAGTGCCGCCATTGTAGATATGAATGTAGTCCGTACCGGTTCTGGTAATATGGTTGAAGTACAAGGTACAGGTGAACACGGTACATTTAATCGTGATGAGCTCAACGCTTTACTTGATTTAGCAGAGGCTGCTACAGATGAGCTCATGGCTAAACAACGTGAAGTACTTGGTGCGACAGCAGATAAAGTAGGTAAAGAGTATCCTACAGCTCCGGAGGTATAAAATGGAACAAATTGTGCTTGCTACAGGCAATAAAGGAAAAATTCGTGAGTTCTCTGAGGCTTTTTCCCATTTATCTATCGATTGTGTACCTGTAAAAGCTGTGATTTCCATTGAGGAGCCTGAGGAAACTGGTACAACCTTTATGGAAAATGCTCTGTTGAAGGCTCGTTACTATGCGAAGGCTACGAATCGCCCATGCCTTGCTGATGATTCTGGCATTACTGTCGATGTCCTCAATGGTGCACCAGGTGTATATTCTGCGCGTTATGCAGGTCGTCATGGTGATGACAATGCAAACAACGAGAAGTTAATTCGTGAACTACAAGGGAAAAGTAACCGTACAGGTCATTATGTATGCGCTTTAGCACTTGTTTATCCTGATGGCCGAGAAGTTACTGCGGAAGGCTATTGTGATGGACTCGTTCAAGATGAGCCAAAAGGGGAGAATGGTTTTGGATATGATCCATACTTCTATGTGCCTGAATTTGAAAAGACGATGGCAGAGCTTAGCATCGACGTAAAAGAAACGATTAGCCATCGTGGTCGAGCATTGCGCGAATTAATTGGTAAGCTTTGATATTTCTGAACTATATGGTATAGTTCATATAAATATGTAATATAATAGTATTAGAGATTTTATAGAATGAAACGAATTGGCATTTTAAGTGACACTCATGGGTATCTAGAGGATATCGATCTCGTCTTGGCTGCTACCGCTGATCAAGACATCGATATGTGGCTTCACGCTGGTGATTTTGGAGATGACGCACGCTATATGCAGGAACATACGGATATTCCTGTATATGCTGTGCGTGGGAATAACGACCGTGTGCAACCGCTTGAACCACGAGAGCAATTAATTCCTCTTGAAGATACCTATATTTACATGACACATGGACATGAGGTATCATATTATAATCGAATACAAAAACTGATTGAGTTAGGAACTGACATGGGTGCACGACTCATCGTGTCCGGTCATAGCCATCATCATGGGGAGGTTCGTGCCCGTGATGCGGTATTTGTAAATCCTGGTAGTATTTCTTTGGCTCGTGATCGCTCCGGTGGTACCTTTGCCATCGTTACCTACGATAATGGACAGTTTGATGTAGAGTTTGTGTATAAACAAGATATTGTTTAGTTATATGGTGAAAGCTTCGGTTTTGAAACTTTCAAAAGGAATAGTAAGTCTATGCATGGAAAGGGTTATGACATATCATGGATACACCAGTTAAAGCAAAGCCTAAAATGAAGTTATATGGTTTTAACAATCTCACGAAAACATTGAGTTTTAATATTTATGATATTTGTTATACTCGTACGGAAGAAGAGAAAAAACAATACATTCAGTACATTGATGAAGTATACAATGCGGATCGTTTAACGGCTATTTTGACGGAAGTTAGCCATATCATCGGTGCTAATATCCTTAATGTAGCGAAACAAGATTATGATCCACAAGGTGCGTCTGTTACGATTTTAATTTCTGAAGAGGAAATTGAAAAAGAAGATGTAGTTATGCATTTAGATAAATCGCATCTTACTGTACATACGTATCCTGAAAGCCATCCGCATAAAGGGATTAGTACATTCCGTGCCGACATTGAAGTGTCTACATGTGGACAAATCTCTCCGTTAAATGCACTTAATTACTTAATTCAAAGTTTTGACTCTGATATTCTTACCTTGGATTATCATGTACGTGGCTTTACTCGGGACGTGTCTGGTAAGAAAATTTATATTGATCATCGCATCAATTCTATTCAAAATTACATCAGTGCAAAAACTCGCAACATGTACAACATGATTGATGTAAATGTATATCAAGAAAATATTTTCCATACTAAGATGATGTTAAAAGAATTTGATTTAGATAATTATCTTTTTGGCATTACTGAGTCAGAGTTGAGCGATCGCGAAATCAAGCAAATTAAACATCAATTAAAACAAGAAATGATGGAAATCTTCTATGGACGCAATTTGCCATCTGTAAAAGCTTAAAGACAGTTTTTATAACATTGTTGTGACAGCTTTTATCGTATAATACGAAGATAGACTTGAAGTAGATAATCCTTATATGGCTTATCTACTTTTTTATAATTTACTTTATTACTACGGGAGCTTAATGATAGTTGTTTTTAAAAAAATCGAAAAACTATATCGAAAAAACTTGAATTATGATTTAGCATTTTGTATAATACAATTAGTTAAAGGTATAAATTACCGACTCTAAAGAGTCCGAGTGTATCCACAAAGGAGAATTGTTATGGACGTACGTGAATTAGCTGTACAAAAAAAACGTGAATTAAAAGGTTTCCTTACTGTAGGGACTAAATATGAATTAAAAGACGCTCATGATTTATCTGTAGCTTACACACCAGGTGTAGCAGAACCATGTTTGCGTATTAAAGATAATGAAGCAGAATCCTTCGAATTAACTTGCCGTTCCAACATGGTTGCCGTTGTATCTGACGGCACTCGTGTACTTGGTCTTGGTGATATTGGCGCTGCAGCAGCATTGCCAGTAATGGAAGGTAAATCCTTATTGTTCAAAAAATTCGGTGATGTAGACTGCATTCCATTGGTTGTAGATACAAAAGATGCTGATACATTGATCAATACAGTAAAATTGTTGCAAAAAAACTTTGCTGGTATAAATTTGGAAGATATTTCCTCTCCTAAATGCTATGAAGTTGAAAATCGTTTGAAAGCAGAGTTAGAAATCCCTGTATTCCACGATGACCAACACGGTACTGCTATCGCATGCTTAGCAGGTGTAAAAGGAGCTCTTCGTTTGGTTAAAAAGGATTTAGCTACTGCTAAAATCGTTGTAAACGGTGCTGGTGCGGCAGGTGCTAATATTGCTCGCTTATTATACCTTGCAGGTGCTCGTGATATTACATTGTTGGTATCCTCTGGCGTATTGCATAAAGACTACAAACGTCTTGACTCTTTACAAGCTGAATTAATCGATTTACTTAAACTTGAAGAAAAACATGGCGATTTGGCTGAAAATGCTAAAGGTGCTGATATTCTTCTTGGTGTATCTGCAGCGGGTGCTTTCACAAAAGAAATTTTGGAAAGCTTAGCTGACGATGCAATTGTATTTGCAATGGCTAACCCTAATCCAGAAGCAACATATGCTGATATGAAAGCTGCTGGTATCCGTGTTGCTGGTACAGGTCGTTCCGATGCTCCTAACCAAATCAACAACGTAGCAGTATTCCCAGGTGTATTCCGCGGTGCTATCGACGTTCGTGCGTCTCAAATCACTGACGAAATGAAATTAGCTGCTGCTGACGCTTTGGCTCACTTGATTCCTGATAGTGAATTGAACGAAGAAAACGTAATGCCATCCGTATTCGATCCTCGCGTAGCTCCAGCTGTTGCTAAAGCAGTTGCTGAAGTTGCTGTAAAACAAGGTATTGCTAAAAATCCTCAAGCAATAGAAGATGGTAGCTACGAAGGTTAATTTATTTGCTTTACTAGCATTTTATAATCTTATATAACCATAGAACAATACAACATGCACCTCGAAAGGGGTGCATGTTTTTATATGATCGATTAAGTATATGATTGGCTTTATACTATTAGGGCGAATAATCTATAGATTAAAATGATATAGAGGCGTAGGCGTATAGGATAATAGAAGTAAGGATAGATATATATTAAAGAATGTATTAATGTATCAGTAAAAAAATTAATGAAGTTGTAAAAAAGTACTTGTCACTAGTTTCTATCAATGATATAATAATTTTCGTTGCAGAGCGATACTCAAGAGAGTAAGAACTCAGCAAGAGTAGTGGTTGACATCAACTACCGGGTTTGCTATAATAGCAAAGTAATTAATGACGGGGCATAGCGCAGTTTGGTAGCGCACCTGGCTTGGGACCAGGGGGTCGCAGGTTCGAATCCTGCTGCTCCGACCATTTTTTATTTGCGGGTGTAGCTCAATGGTAGAGCCCCAGCCTTCCAAGCTGGTCGCGAGGGTTCGATTCCCTTCACCCGCTCCATTTTTTTTTGCCTTTTTTAGGGTATACTAAGATAGGGTGTAGTTGACGATACATAGTACATAATTTATACTATAATAGATAATTATATAGGGAATCCACATGGTTCAGTAGCTCAGTTGGATAGAGCAACGGCCTTCTAAGCCGTGGGTCGGGGGTTCGAATCCCTTCAGGCTCGTTTCACATCAACTAACCAGAGATGTGAACGTTTTATGGTGGGTATGGCGAAGTTGGTTATCGCGCCAGATTGTGGCTCTGGAGGCCGAGGGTTCGAATCCCTCTACTCACCTTTCCCTTTAAGGGAATTTTTTTTTATCAGGAATTATGAAAGGCGATGGGCCATCGCCAAGCGGTAAGGCACAGGACTTTGACTCCTGCAGTCGCCAGTTCGAATCTGGCTGGCCCAGCTTTGGGATACTAGCTCAGGTGGTAGAGCACTTGACTTTTAATCAAGTTGTCCGGGGTTCGAGTCCCCGGTGTCTCAGGAAGAATAACAAAAAAGCCGTCGAGTACGGCTTTTTTGTTATTTGAATGGAAACCAATACTTCTCATCTAAAAAAGATTTAGGTAACCTAAAAGTTTTTGTATATTCTGTATTTAAAACCACAGGAGTCTAAAAAATTTTTAGATACAATGTGAATTGCCCTTTTACCTCCTCGTGTATATAATAATGGTATCAAAGAAAGAGAGGTGTTACATATGACGTATTTGGCATATATCGTAGTATTCTCACTGCTGGCAATGGAACTCTACCCGATCATCCGAAACGGGATTCACAAAGCTTAATCATAAATTCTTGACATTTCCGCCCTCAGATGGTATCATCCATTGGTGTCAGCGGGTATGGCGGAATTGGCAGACGCGCCAGATTTAGGTTCTGGTGGGAGACCGTGCAGGTTCAAGTCCTGTTACCCGCAGTTAAGTAATTTCGTAAAGCAGCGGTTCAGATTCATCTAACCGCTGCTTTTTCTATCTGTATAACCAGTCACAGTATCTTCTACTCCTCCTGATCTCCACTGCATATCCTTCTATATCGAAGAGGAGTCTTATCCGTCAGTTTCTTAAATACCCGTTCAAAATATGTCACGCTCTCAAATCCCAGCAGTTCCGATATCTCCGTCACCGAATATTCACTGCCTGCAAGCAGCTCCTTCGCCTTCCTGATCCGTGTAATATTCCGGTATTCATTGACCGAGAAACCGGTCACCTCCCGGAATATCCGGCTCAAATACGACTTGCTGATAAAAAAGCGTTCCGCCAGCTCCTCCAATGACTCGTCCGTATCGTAATGGTGAAGCAGGTAATCCGCCACCTCATGAACCTTCTGGTGTCTGGGCGTCTGTACCGTCGATAGTTCTCCTCCCCGCTTATGATATACCCGATTCCTGCGGCACCGGTAAATAAGCAGAAGAATTTCCGCCAGCTTTAACTTCACCATCCCGTCATACTTCCCCTGTTTCTCCTTTAGCTCATCCCGAATTTCAAACAGAAGGCGTTTCACCTGCTCCCATATCTTTTCCGGAAGCTCCGTTACGCCATAATTTTCCTCAAACATCCTGGTCAGCGGAACCACCCCGGCCTGCTCCAGCAACGGGCTGAAGCCTTCCTGGCTGATCTGCAGAAGAATCCTGTCATGATATGATTTTCCAGCCAGACTGGTCTTATGAATCTGCTGCCGGTTAACCAGAACCACCATCCCTTTTTTTACGTGGTACGTCTCCCGGTCGATAAAGTAGTACCGTTCACCCTCCAGCAAAAAATAAAGTTCAAAGCTGTCATGAAAATGTTTGGTCTGCATCGTAAATTCGTAATCACGGATTACCTCGTCGATGGTAAGCCCTGCCATCTTTTCTGAAAATACCGTTCGTTCCATTCCCTGCTCCACATCTCCCGTCGTTTTACGTCCTGTCGTGTTTCAATTGTAGCCAAAAGTACGAAAATACCATAAAAAGCATCGATTCTATAAGATTTATAATACTATACTGCTGTATAATTAGCAATAACAAATAACAAAGCAGGAAATGCACAGAAGGAGGATTTAACCATGAAATATGAAAACAACAAAGTCCGTGATTTAAATATTGCTTATATCGGCGGCGGTTCCAGAGGCTGGGCCTGGACCTTCATGACCGACTTATCCATGGACGATTCCTTAGGCGGAACCATCCGTCTTTACGACATCGATGAAGCTGCGGCCAAAAACAACGAAATCATTGGAAATAAGCTGACTTCCAGAGAAGACACCACCGGAAAATGGGATTACGTTACCTGCAGCACCATAGGTGAAGCGCTGACCGGCTGTGACTTCGTCGTCATTTCCATTCTGCCCGGCACCTTTGATGAAATGGCAAGCGACGTTCATCTGCCGGAACGCCTTGGAATCTACCAGTCTGTAGGCGACACCGCCGGCCCAGGCGGAATGATCCGCGCTCTGCGTACGATTCCCATGTTCGTCGAAATAGCGGAAGCCATCAAGAAATACGCGCCTGAAGCATGGGTTATCAACTACACCAACCCCATGACCTTATGCGTCAAAACTCTGTATCATGTATTCCCGCAGATTAAGGCATTCGGCTGCTGCCATGAAGTATTCGGTACCCAGAAGGTATTAAAGGGAATCTGTGAGGAAACCTTCGGCCTCGACAGCATCGACCGCCGCGACATCAACATCAACGTGCTGGGTATCAACCATTTTACGTGGCTCGACAAGGCTTCCTATAAGGGAATCGATCTCTTCCCGGTTTACCGCGACTACATCGACAGCCACTACGAAGAAGGCTACAACGAACCGGATAAGAACTGGGCCAACAGCACTTTCGACTGTGCTCACCGCGTAAAATTTGATTTGTTCCGCCGCTATGGCCTCATTGCTGCCGCAGGCGACCGTCACCTGGCAGAGTTCATGCCGGGCGGTGAGTATTTAAAAGATCCCGACACAGTAGCTTCCTGGAAATTCGGCCTGACCACAGTGGACTGGAGAAAGGATGATTTACAGAAGCGTCTCGACCGCAGCCACCGTCTCGTTTCCGGTGAAGAAGAGATCAAGCTTGAGCCCTCAGGGGAGGAAGGAATTCTGTTAATCAAGTCCTTATGCGGCCTGGAGCGCTCCATCAGCAACGTCAATATCCCGAATACTGCGCTGCAGATTTCCAATCTCCCAGCCGACGCCGTGGTAGAGACCAATGCCGTATTCAGTTTAGACAGCATCCAGCCCATCGTCGCCGGAGCCATCCCGGAGCAGGTAAAGGCCTTAATCACCCCTCATGTAGAAAATCATGAGAGAATCCTAAAAGCCGCCCTTACATACGACCGCAGCCTCGTCTGCGAGGCCTTCCTTGCCGATCCCCTTGTAAAAGGACGCGCATCCGAGGAAGAAGTAAAAACCCTGGTAAACGACATGATCGCCAACACCATAAACTATCTTCCCGACGGCTGGAAATAAAATAAGATAAAAAGGTGCTTCGCTTTATATCCCCAAAAGCGAAGCACCTTTTATCTTCCCCTCCCATAGCCAGTACACAGCCTCAGAGCTTGTGGAGAGCGGGAGGGAGGCAGGGGTGAAGGGGTTCCTTTTCCGAGGTTCGCAGGAAGTTAAGCGGAAAGGCGGGAAAAAGGGGAGGTGAAATCTGGCCTCCAAGCCAGATTTCAAGTGCACACGGAGGCGAAGTCCTTCAGGAGTTCGGCGTAGTTTGCGCGATCCTCCCCTTTTTCCCGTCTTTCCGCTTTAGTTCCTGCCACCGAGGAAACAAGAACCCCTTCGCCCCTGCCTCCCTCCCGCTCTCCACAAGCTCTGAGGCGTACCCATTCTCACTCCCCTTCCCTCGGCATCGTCCCACTATAACACCCACTCTTCCTCCACAGCGGAAGCAGCTTCGCCAGCACACTGAACAGAAGTCTCCCCTCATCGCTGGAGAGGTCCACATCCCACAAGTCCTCGATCAGCTTAATCCGGTATCGGATCGTGTTGACGTGTGTATACAGCTTGTCCGCGGTCTTCTGATAATGGAATCTGCATTTGACAAAGGTTCTTATGGTCATGGCAAGGACATCCCGTTTTTCCTCGTCCATCTGATTTAAAAGCTCGTCCATTTCCCCCAGCATCTGATTGATGGGCCACGAATTCTCCGGGTAGTTGAGCAGCCGGTAGATGCCTAAATCGTGGTAATAACAGATGCGCTCGCCATACTCCAATAGTCCTGCAATATGCGCCGCGCTTTCCGCCTCAAAGAACGCGGTGACCGCCTGGGAAGCAGGATAATGCCGGCTTACCCCCGCCCTGCACCGTTTGCCGGCGCCGTCTAAAATAGCCAGCAGGCGGCGGGCAAAATGGTCCACGTCTTCCGCCGAAACAAAGAGACGCAGACTCCCCTCCGCCGAAAAGCTGTAACAAAGCTTCTGGGGAAAATAGTGATGAATCAGGTAAGACAAATACTCTTTTTTTCCCTCCGCCGGTTCGCCTGCCTCCTGATCACACAGCACCAGCGCATATCCCGATTCCGGAAACAGCTCCATCACAGAGGAATCCGGCATCTGGCCGCCGCAGATCATTTCGACTGCCGCCTCAATCCGGCGGGAGCGCCGTTTGTAATCGTCGATGCCGGTGCAGAGAATGGAGGCATAGTTCAGCAGAATATCGTCTGACGGCTCGAATACGTCCTCGTCTCCAAGAAGGCAGAGCACTCCGAACGGCAGACGGTTTTTAAACAGTTCCGCCTGAAGCAGCATATTATCCGAAAACGATGAGGAGTAACAGCTCACATGGGATAACCCGGACTTTCGGGGCTCCTTTTTCCAGTAGGCCGGATAGAAAACCGCCTCATTCAGTACGGGAACCGACGGCTTCACAAACGTGTCCTGCCCCACAATCAGCGCAGCCTGACAGCCTGTCCAGTAGCTCAGCCCCTCTAAGAGAGAATCCGTTCCGCTGGTATAGAACCTGCGCTGAAGGTCCTCCAGCACCCTGTCATATGATTTTACCGCTCCATCCGTTCTGGAGGCAATCAAATGGGAATAATCGTTTATCAGAGCCGTAAATCCGGCCGTCTCTGCAGTTCCGAAAACCAGTTCCCGTTCACGGCAGGCCTCTGCCAGCTTCGAGATCCTCTCCTCGCTCTCCCCGGATAAGTCCACAAGTAACCCGGCTGCCTCCTGTGCCTTTCGCTCATTCAGCCACTCGTTTAGCCTCTCCCCATCATCCGGAATCAGCCCCCTGCATACCAGAAGCAGACTCTGCGGCTCCCGGACAGCCGCCCCATTTCCGCACATCAATTCCAGGCTGCTGACCTCTTTCCCATAAAACGGCGTCCGAAAACAGCACGCTGTGAATGCCCCGCAGCCGGCCAGATACTCAAGTTTTAATTTCATTTCCGGTGAAGCTCCTTTCCCTACAAAAACGTATCTCACTTTTTGTAGACTGCCTGACTCACACCTGTGTTATAGTTATTTTAGGCTTAATGATATATTTTTGTCAATATGGTTTGATCAATTAAAAATACCATTGTAAGGAGGTTATAAAATTATGGGTGATAACAAAAAATCGGTCACCATCACTGTCAACGGTGATGTATACCGGCTGGGCGTGGGAAATGCAGTGGGTGATATTGCCCCTGCGGACACACTGGCGGAAACGCTGCGTGAACGCCTTCTGCTGACCGGAACCAAGATTTCCTGTGATGACGGCGCCTGCGGCTGCTGTACCGTCATCATGAACGGGAAAGCCATACCGTCCTGTACGGTGCTGACCATCGAATGTGACGGCGCCGACATCCGCACCATCGAGGGACTCCAGGACCCGAATACGGGAGAGCTGGATAAGGTGCAGCAGGCATTTGTCGATCACTCCGCTTTTCAGTGCGGATACTGCACGCCGGGAATCATCATGACGACAGAAGCGCTGCTGGCGGAAAACCCGCATCCGGATGAAGAAGAGATCAAGGAAGCTCTGGCCGGAAACTACTGCAGATGCATCAGCCATTACCAGGTGCTGGAGGCCGTGAAGCAGGCCGCCAGGGAAGGGAGTGAATGATATGGGTAAGGAATTCAGATATGTGGGCAAGCCGACTCCCCGAATAGACGGCAAGGCCATTGTAACAGGTTCCGCGGAGTACGCGAACGACATACATATGCACGGAATGCTCTACGGACGGATTAAAATGAGCCCCCATCCTCACGCCATGATTACAAAGATCGATGTGAGCAAAGCCCTGGAGCTGCCCGGCGTCAGAACCATCATGACCTACGAAAATGCCTTTGACTGGGTTACGGGTATGCCGGCACAGAAAAGGCTTCTGGACCGTCATGTGCGTTTTGTCGGCGATCCGGTGGCACTGATCGCCGCCACATCAAACCGGATTGCCGAGGAGGCTGCTGAACTGATTGAAGTGGAGTATGAGGTGCTTCCCGCTGTCCAGGACTTAGACGAGGCCATCGCCGACGGAGCCCCCCAGCTGTATGAGCAGTTCCCGGGCAATATCATAGAGCGGGGCTGCCCGCCTTTCGGCCCCAAAGCGCTTCAGGAGCTGGTCATTGGCGACACAAAAAAAGGCTTTGAGGAGTGTTCCGTCGTCGTGGAAGGGACCTCAAAGTATGAGACCATATCCAATCCGCTTCCGGCCGAAAGTCCCGGTCTCGTTGCCTGGTGGGACGGACCAAACCAGTGCAATATGAAAGGCAGCTTCCAGAGCCCCAACATCCAGAAAATGATCATGCAGATTGCCATGCCCAATGTCAATGTCCGCGTCATCTCTGCCAATGTCGGAGGAAGCTTCGGAAGCAAAAACACGGTTCCCATGGAGGGACTCTACTGTGCCGCCCTGGCTAAAGCCTCCGGCAGACCGGTGAAGCTGGTCATCTCCAAGGAAGCGCATCTCTCCACCTATATGCTCCGCTTAGGCAGCCGTCTGACCGCTAAAGTGGGACTGCTGGCCGACGGAACGGTTCACGCCTATGAGGGAACGTGGCTGGTCGGTTCCGGAGTTCACTCCGATTTCGGCCAGGGCCAGATTGCCAATGGCCTGGGGCGCGCCATGCTTCTGCTCAACAAGTGCAAACACTGGAATTATCAGCCCCACCTGGTAGCCACCAACCGCTGCCGTTCCGGCGGTATCCGCGGATTCGGCGGACAGGAATCCTACGCATCACTCGTTCCGGTTCTGTCCATGGCCATGGCGCAAATGAATCTGGATCCGGTTGATTTTTTCAAGAAAAATATGTGTGACATCAACGGCGGTTACTACTGGGTCGAGGGACACTGGTGGGAAAATCATTTCTTAAGCTATAACGATGTCATGGATCACGCGGCCGAACACTTCGGCTGGAAGGAGAAATTCCCCGGCTGGCTAAAGCCGTACAAAACCGAAGGAAGCAAACAGTACGGCGCAGGCTGCTGCGTCCATGGAAGCGCCGACTGCGGAATGCTTCACGGCGAGGCCTTTGTCAAGCTGGACGGATGGGGGACAGCCAATATCAACGTCTGCATCGCGGAATCCGGCATGGGACAGAGGTCTGCCGTCGTAAAGATGGCTGCTGAAATATTGAATCTGCCGCTGGATAAAGTAACCATATCGACTCCCGACAGCCAGGACAATCCATGGGACTGGGGACTGGCCGGTTCGCGGGGCACCCTTGTATACGGGCGTATGGTAGGCGACGCTGCCCGAAGCGCCAGAAAGCAGCTTTTAGAAGCCGCGGCCGCCATTCTCCACTGCCCTGCGGAAATGCTGGATACACGGGACGGAATCATCTTCATGAAGGATAATCCGGAGGTGGCGCTTCCGTGGATTGCCGTTTTAGGCCCGATGAACATCATATCCGGCCACGGTGTCTTCGAGATGGATCACTCCAAGCCGTGTTTCATGATCGCATTCGTAGAGGTGGAAGTGGATACCGACACCGGCGATGTGAAAATTGTGCGCGTGGTAGAGGGCACCGACGTCGGTCAGGTTATCGACCCGTTTTCCTTAAAGATGCAGCTGGAAGGCGGCCTGGGAAGCTGCGGAAGCGACAGTGCCATCAACGAGGAAATGATTCTCGACGAAAAGACCGGAAAGTTCCTGACCAACAACCTGGTTGACTTTAAATGGAGAGTCTTCCCGGATCTTCCGGCCTTTGAAACCCATATTGAAGAAACCCCCAACGATTTAAGCGCATTTGGAGGAATCGGAGTTGGAGAGATATCCGGTGCTCCGTTACCGGGCGCCATCATAATGGCGGTTTCCAATGCAATCGGCATTCAGCTGATGGATTATCCTCTGACACCGGATCAAATCCTGAAAGCGTTAGGAAAGGCGAGGTGAACACCAAATGAAAAATTTTAACCATACGGATGCGGAGAGCTTAAGCCAGGCCGCCGGCATTTTAAAGGACGAACAGAACAATGCCCGGATTATCGCAGGCGGTACGGACTTGCTCAGCGTTCTGAAACATAAATTAGAACCGGATTACCCGGAAACAATTGTCAATATCAAATCCATCGACGGACTGGACCGCATAGAGGAGGACGAAGACGGCTTAAAGATCGGGGCAACTGCCAAACTCTGTGATATCGCGTCCTCACCGCTGATCCGCGAAGAATACGGCGCGCTGGCTGACGCTGCGAGAAGCGTGGCAACGCCCCTGATCCGCAACTTAGCCACCATCGGCGGCAATCTCTGTCAGGAAGTCCGGTGCTGGTATTACCGCTATCCCGACGAGATCGGCGGCAGAATTCAGTGTCTTCGAAAGGGTGGAGATACCTGCAACGCCATGACCGGAGAAAATAAGAACCACTCCATCTTTGGGGCCAGAAAAGTCCATTTAAGCGGCTGTTCTTCCAACTGCCCCGCCCATGTGGACATCCCGGAATATCTGGCTAAGCTGCGCGCCGGAGACATGGACGGAGCTGCCTCGATCCTGCTGGAAGCCAACCCGATTCCTGCTGTCACCTCCCGTGTCTGTACCCATTTCTGTCAGATGAACTGCAAGCGGAAGGAATACGACGAACACGTCAATATTGGAGGCATGGAGCGGTACGTGGGCGACTACATACTGGAACACAGCAATCGTTTTATGGCGCCGCCAAAAACAGACAGCGGAAAACGTGTTGCCATCGTAGGCTCCGGCCCTGCCGGTTTAACCGCTGCCTTCTATTTAAGAAGCCGCGGACACAGCGTCCGTGTATACGACAAAATGGAGGAAGCAGGCGGACTTCTCCGCTATGCGATCCCGGAATACCGTCTTCCTAAAGATATCGTCAGAAACTTAATTGCCTCCTTAGAACACATGGGAATCGAATTCCTGACCGGTATTGAAATCGGAAAGGATATACCGGTCAACGATCTGGTGGAACAGTATGACAGCGTATTTTTAAATACAGGTGCATGGAAGCGGCCCCTTATCGGACTCGATGGGGAAGAGTTCACCACCTTTGGCCTGGATTTCCTGATTGAAGTCAATAAATGGATGGAGAGCAAGATCGGCAGAGACATCATCGTTGTAGGCGGCGGAAACGTGGCTGTAGACGTGGCAATCACAGCGAAACGTCTGGGTGCTGCCAATGTCGTCATGGCGTGTCTGGAGCCGGAGCATCAGATGCCGGCAAGCGAGGAAGAACTCAACCGGGCCAGAGAAGAAGGAATCACAATCCTGCCGTCCTGGGGACCGAAAGAGATTCTCCGCGACCACGGAGAAATCGTGGGACTTGTTTTAAAACGGTGTACTGCCGTCTTTGATGAGCAGGGTCATTTTGCCCCGTCTTACGATGATCATGAGACCACCACGCTTCACGGCAGCTCTATCCTTATGGCCGTAGGCCAGAAAACCGACCTCTCCTTCCTGGGCGAGGCACTGGAGTTTAAGGTCAGCCGCGGACTGATTTCTGTAGACCCCGCAACCATGAAGACCAGCGTAGATAAGGTCTTTGCTGTCGGTGATGTCACAACCGGGCCCAAAACAGTAGTGGACGCCATCGCAGACGGCAAGAAAGCTTCGGTCGCAGTCCATTGCTTTATGACCGGAGAGCCGGAAGGAGATGCGAAGCATCCGCTTGGAGGCCTGATTACGTTTGACGCCTCCTGTACCGGCCATTCCCAGGGAGCCAGGCTTCCGGAACGCCCGAAGGAGGAGCGCGGACTTCATCTGGAAGATTCCTACGGACTTACGTGGGAACAGGTGCAGGAAGAGGCAAAACGCTGCTTTAACTGCGGCTGTCTCGCTGTGAATCCCTCCGATGTAGCCACCGTACTCACGGCAATGGATGCGGAGATCGTAACCAGCAAACGAAAAGAGCCAATCGAAGAAATGATGAAGAAATCCCACTGCCGTCTGGTTGAGGAGGATGAAATCGTAACTGAGATCCGCATTCCGGCATCGGCAAAGGAATACCGGGTTGGCTATGATAAATTCCGAGTCAGGGATTCCCATGATTTCGCCGTAGTCAGCGTCGCATCCGCTTATAAGATGCAGGAGGGCGTCATTACCGATGCCCGGATTGTACTGGGCGCCGTAGCTCCGATCCCGCTGCGCGCCAGAGAGGCAGAAGCCTATATCACAGGGAAAACAGTCACAGAGGAACTGGCTGCCGAAGCAGCGGAGATCGCCCTTTCAGGAGCACTGCCGCTTTCACGGAACGGTTATAAAGTTCAAATAGCAAAAACACTGGTACGCAATTCCCTGCTGAATGCCAGATAGGAGGTGCACAGATGGGCAGAATCGAAGCAATACTGTTAGCCGCAGGCTACTCTTCCAGGATGGGTCGTTTAAAACCACTTCTGCCCATAGGGGAAACCACGGTGATCCGGAGGCAGGCTGATATCCTTCATGGGCTGACCGACCGGACCATCGTGGTAACCGGTTACCGCGGAGAGGAAGTAGAAGCGCATTTATCCGGCTGCCATGCAGACACAGTCAGAAATCCGGCCTTTGCGGAAGGGATGTTCACCTCCGTAAAGGCCGGGATTCTGGCTCTTGACCGGGACGTATCGGCATTTCTGATTCTGCCGGTAGACTACCCGCTGGTAACGCGTAAACTGATTGCAGATCTGATAGAAGAATTTCAGCGTTCGGAGCCCCTCGTCCTGTATCCCTCTTTCTCCATGCGCAAGGGCCATCCTCCGGTTATTTCGTCTGCCTGCATTCCTGGGATTCTCTCTTATCAGGGCGGCGCGGGACTCAAGGGGGCGCTGACACCGTTTAACGGCGGGGCGGAGTATTTCTCCGCAGAAGATGAGACCTGTATCATCGATATGGACACGCCGGAGGACTATAAAAAAGTACTGGCACTGGTTTCCAAAGCCTCTAATGGTACTGCGGCTCCAGAAAGTTTAAGGTAAAATGTGCCTTTCCCTGATCATCCAATTCCATAATCATAAACGACGGCTTCCTTCCATCCTGTCTGGGATAAGACAGACTTCCGGGATTTAAGATGGTCACACCTCCCCGCACCTCATAGAAGGGCCTGTGGGTATGGCCGTACATGACGATATCCAGCCGGCGGTCTCTCGCTTCCTGTTCCAGACGCTCCACGCCCAGAGACACATTGTAGTAGTGGCCGTGGGTCAGTAAAACCCGGTATTCTCCGATCTTCAATTCCTTTTCTCTGTCCAGATTGGAAAAGAAGTCGTTGTTTCCCAGTACCATCTCCAGATCACAGCCTTCTCCGACCCAGCCGGCGATCTTCGTTTCACTGCCTTCCGCATCGCCGAGATGGATGAGCATATCAAGCGGAGATGTCTTCTCGATCACGTTTTTTAAGTTGTCATCTTTCCGGTGTGTATCGCTCACAATTAATATCTTCATCGTACATCCCCCTTATAGAGCTCTTCCAATTTCCGCTTCATTGCCTCAAGCGCTTTTCCGCGATGGCTGATCCTGTTTTTCTGTTCCACGGTAATCTCTGCACTGGTCACTCCGAACTCCGGTAAAAACAGGATTGGATCGTATCCAAAGCCGCCGTTTCCTGCGGCCTTCTCTGCGATGATTCCCTCCATGGTCTCCTCCGTATGAAGGACACGCCCATCCGGCAGAACGGCCGCGATATTACAGACAAACCGGGCGCTTCTGTCGTCCCCCGGCGCCTCATTAACCCGGGAGATAATGGTCTGGTTCTTTATCTCGTAGGACGTATCCTCGCCCATATATCTGGCTGAATAGATCCCCGGCTCACCTCCCAGGCAGTCCACCACCAGACCGGAATCATCCGCAAGGACAATTCCCCCCGTCTCGGCCCACACGGCTCTCGCCTTGATCTCCGCGTTCTCCCCAAACGTTTTCCCGTTCTCAACGATCACCGGATCCGCTCCGGCTTCCTTCATGGATAAAATCTCCATTCCCAGATCGGCCAGAATCAGCCGAATCTCCTTCATCTTTCCCGCATTGCCTGTGGCAAATACGATCCTGTTCTCACTCATCTGTATACTCTCCTTCATAAAACGGATTCATCGTTACTGTTTACGGCCAGTCCGGCACCCGCCGCCTGCTCTGGCTCTGGCGCTTCCCACGGTCCTTCCTGTGACTTTGCAGGGCATTAGCAATTCTTAACGCGCATAATTTTTCGTTCAGGGGAAATCCCCACCTGTCTGAGCGCAGCGAGTTTGGGGATTTTCACTGGCTTTTAGAAAAATACTGCACATTTAGAACTGCTTATGCCCGAAACCGGAACTGGAAAGGTCCGGGAAACGAAAGCTCGGGCCGGACAGCGGCAGCCGGAAGTGAAGGCTGAACTGTTACGTACACAGCCTCATGTCCTGCGGTTCCAGTTGAAAAAAAATCCAACCTATATTATACTATTCGTGTTATTCTACATTTATTCGATCCATACAAGGGGAGGAACTACCATGATTTTGTCATGCAGCAACATAAGCAAGGCCTTTGGAAGCACGGAGATCATCCGCCATGCTTCCTTTCATATAGAGGATCATGAAAAGGCAGCCATCGTCGGCATCAACGGTGCCGGCAAATCCACACTGCTGAAAATTATCATCGGGGAACTGGCAGCCGATGAAGGTGACGTCGTTATTTCCAGGGGAAAGACCCTGGGGTATCTGGCACAGCACCAGGAACTGAGCGGCGAAAGAACTGTCTTTGATGAGGTATTGGAGGTAAAGCGTCCGCTGATCGAGATGGTGGCCAGAATCCGTAAGCTGGAGCTGGACATGAAGCACGCTTCCGGGGAAGAGCTGGAGAACATGCTTTCCACCTACAGCCGCTTAAACCACGAATTTGAACTTCAGAACGGTTACGCCTATCAGAGCGAGGTAACCGGAGTATTAAAAGGCCTGGGCTTTACCGAAGAAGAATTTACGAAGCCGGTATCGGCTCTTTCCGGCGGACAGAAGACCCGGGTATCCTTAGGCAAGCTTCTCCTGACGAAGCCCGATATTATTCTGCTGGACGAGCCTACCAACCACCTGGATATGAACTCCATCGCCTGGCTGGAAGGCTATCTGACCAATTACGACGGAAGCGTCATCATCGTCGCCCATGACCGGTATTTCCTCGACCGTGTTGTCACAAAGATCATCGAAATCGACAATGGAGCACTCGCCGTATACCAGGGCAATTACACCGCCTACAGCGAAAAACGCGCCATGATCCGGGACGCAAAGATGAAAGCCTATTTAAATCAACAGCAGGAAATCCGCCACCAGGAAGAGGTCATCGCGAAGTTAAAGTCCTTCAACAGGGAAAAATCCATCAAACGGGCGGAGAGCCGGGAAAAGATGCTGGATAAGATTGAGATTCTGGAAAAGCCGGCGGAAGTAAATGATGAGATGCGGATCCGCCTGGAGCCCAATATCATCAGCGGAAACGACGTACTGACCGTCCGCGGGTTAAGCAAGGCCTTCGGTCCCAACCATTTGTTTGACCACGTTGATTTTGAGATCAAACGCGGAGAACGGGTTGCCATCATCGGAGGCAACGGAACCGGAAAAACCACAATTTTAAAGATATTAAACAATCTGCTGCCGGCGGATACCGGAGAGATCAGGCTCGGTTCCAAGGTGCACATCGGCTATTACGATCAGGAGCACCAGGTTCTGCACATGGAAAAGACTCTCTTTGATGAGCTTCAGGATACGTATCCCACCATGAACAACACACAGATCCGGAACATTCTTGCCGCATTTCTGTTCACCGGGGACGATGTGTTTAAGCGTGTCAGGGACTTAAGCGGCGGGGAGCGAGGGCGCGTCTCACTGGCGAAGCTGATGCTGTCCGAGGCCAATTTCCTGATTCTCGATGAGCCGACAAACCATTTAGACATCACCTCCAAGGAGATTCTGGAAGACGCGCTGAACAGCTATACCGGCACCGTTCTCTACGTGTCTCATGACCGTTACTTTATCAACAAAACGGCCACCCGCATTCTCGATCTGACTGGTCATACACTGGTCAACTACATTGGTAATTACGACTACTATCTGGAAAAGAAAGAGCTGATGACAGAGCTCTATGCCTCAGAACCAGCGGGCAGTCAGACTTCGGGGACAGAGGGAGGCGCGTCACAGACCAGCGAGTCTTCCGAGGTCAAGCAGGACTGGAAGGCGTTCAAAGAAGAACAGGCCAGAATCCGCAAACGGCAGAATGATTTGAAGAAAACCGAGGATGAGATTCACCGGCTGGAGACAAGGGACAGCGACATTGACGGTCTTCTCACTCAGGAGGAAGTCTTCACCGATGTTTCCCGCCTTCTGGAACTGAATAAGGAAAAGGAAGAGATTCAGACAAGGCTGGAAGAGCTCTATGAGATATGGGAAACACTGGCTGAATAGTGCTGAATCCGGGCAGGGCCGCACTGCGGCAGTAAGGAATCATGACGTTAAAAAATGCAGCCGCAGGCGAATCCCGCCTGCGACTGCTTTCTTATGGTCTCAATCCGCTTCCTCCCTGAAGCGTAATCGTTTCTCCCGTTACGTAACCTGCATCATCCGATGCCAGGAATACGCAGACACGTCCGATATCCTTCTCCGGGTCTGCAAACCGTTTAAGAGGAATACTCTGAATCGTCTGATCATACAGTTTGGGATATTCATCTTTCCATTTCTCCAGACCTGGTGTCATGGCCAGCGGGCATACTACATTCACATTGATGCCATATTCACCCCATTCTGCAGCAGCTACACGGGACATTCCCCGAATCCCCTCTTTGGCAGCCGCGTAGGAAGACTGGCCCAGTTTTCCGAACAGACCGGCTCCGGATGCGAAGTTGATGACGCTTCCCTTCGTCTCCTTCAGATACGGGAACGCCTCCCGCATATAGAAAAACGTCGCATACAGACCGGAGTACACCGCAAGGTCGAAATCCTCCTTGGTGTGATCCACCAGCATCGTACCGGACTTGGAAACCTGTGCGTTGTTAATCAGACAATCCAGCTTTCCAAAACGGTCAATCGCCTGCTTCACCACGTTCTTTACAGCCGTCTCGTCACCGCCATCCGCAACGACAAACAGGGCCTCAATGCCATAATCTGCTTCCAGATTCTCTCTTGCTTCAATCAGGGTACTCGCCGTACGCCCGGTGATAACAATATTGGCGCCCTCTTCTGCAAATGCTTTTGCAATCCCGTAGCCAATTCCTCTCGCACCTCCGGTAATCAGTACAACTTTACCTTCCATCTTCTTCATGGATGCCGCCTCCTCATAGAATGAAATAATTAAAAATAAGCTTTGAACTGATGATATTTTCTTTTTGTTAAATTATTAACGTTCTATGTTCAGTATATACCTCTTATCCCATGGAGTCAAGAGTAAATAAGTATTTTTTTATCGATTACTTCACTGCCGCCGCAGTGCGGCTCTCACCGGGAACTTTTTTGTATCAGGAGAGGTCTCCCGTGATACAAAAAAAACAGGATTGCTCCTGTTTTTTCAGCTGCTTACCGTGCATACAAAACCTTTCTCAATATCTCACAGACCTGAGGTGAATCCGCCTCCATGGCTGTTCTCGTATCGCTGTCGCTTAAGTATGCTTCCACCAGCTTCCCGAAATAGAACTGCATGTTATTCGTGTAATAGTCGGGAACATCAACGAATTCATCCACATTTCCCTTATTCATGGCCAGATCCACAGCGAACTGACTGTCGCTGTCAAAGCAGTCGGCCGCGTATCCAATGTATTCTCCAAAGGCCTGGGTCAGTCCCTCCGGCCTGCAGAACTTAATCTTCCGGTAGCTCGTATCCAGCTTATGGTATACGTAATACGTTCCTCCGTCAGACTCGGGAGCTGAAAAATATTCCTTATCCGGATAGTAGAGAATCTCCCAGCCATGCTCCGCAAAATACTTGATCCACCCTCTCGGAATACGTTCGAGGGCGGCGGTTATCTCATCCTTTGTCTCGGATGCCACAGAGGACTCTTTGCTCTTTCCTTCTATCACAATATCATAGCGCTTATCCCGCTGGCCGTTCTCATCCATATAAAACAGCCCTACGTACTGATTGGCCGCCATCTGGCCGTCCTCGAAGAAATAATACCGTTTGCCGTCGATTGATTTGTATCCGGAAGAGGCCATCTCTCCTCTCGCGGAAAACCAGTACCAGCTCCCGTCTTCATCCTGAAACCAGCCCTTCTTCGCAGTGCCGTCTTTGTCGAAATAATACCATTTTTCCTCTTCATCGTTATAGCACCAGCCGATTGCCAGATCTCCCGTCTCCCGGAAGCAGTAGTAATATCCGCCAATCTTCTGCCAGCCTGCGGCCATAAGGCCATCCCTGCCAAAATGGTACCAGTAACCGCCAATCTGTTCCCAGCTGTTTTTTTTATAAGTCCCGTCTTCCCCGTAATATCTCCAGCCGCCGTCTTCCTGCTTCCATGTTCCCGTCTCTTCATTCCCGGGATCTGCCTCCGGCGTCTCTTCCGTCTGGCCGGCTGTGTTCTCCGCAGTTCCATTCTCCGCGTTTTCTCTCTCTGAAGTTGTGTTCTCTGTTTGAACGGCCTCCGTCTCATCTGCCGCGGCTGCCATGACGCTTCCGAGGCTTAAGAGCATGCTCACCGCAACTGCCGCTGCCCATCTTTTCTTCAAGAATACACACTCCCTTCTCTGTCTTTTCACACGTGATCTCCCTCTGATTGTACTATAATCTGGTAAAAAAGTACAGGTTGCAAATCTGAAGTTTTTGTGAACAAATCCCAAATCGTTACAGGCCATTCCTGAATCCCTGTCTTGAGTTTCCGGAGTTTTCTGTTATAATATATTATGATATCGGAAACTGTCATCCCAAAGAAAGCGAGGTATCCCCATGAAATGGAAACGCCCTCTGGCCATGGCTGGAGTCATCCTCATACTGGCCATGTACGTGATCGCCATCGTTTCGGCTTTCTCCAAAAGTACGTCCGCCAAAAGATGGCTGATGGCGGCTCTCTTCTCGACTGTCGTCATACCGGTTATTTTATATGCTTTTCAGCTGGTATACAGGCTCTTAAACCCTGAAGGAAAAGACAGAGACAATGAATAGAAACAGGGCGGCCGCCTCCGGATAATCCGGATGCAGCCGCCCTGTTTTCCTGTAATCAGATACGGACAGTCTTATCTGTAAATAATCTCATCTCTTCCCGGTCCATTAGAAACCATGGTGATTGGAGTTTCAATCTCTTTTTCAATAAATTCAATATAATTCCGGCAATTTTCCGGCAGATCCTCATATTTCCGAATCCCGCGGATTTCACATTTCCAACCCGGAAGTACCTTGTAGACCGGTTTTGCCCGCTCCAGACGAACCGTGGTCGGGAAATCCTTTGTCACTTCGCCGTCAATCTCATAACCGATGCAGACAGGAAGCTCATCTAAATACCCCAGAACATCGAGAACGGTAAGAGCCACCTCTGTGGAACCCTGAATCCGGCATCCGTACCGGCTCGCAACCGCATCAAACCATCCCATACGTCTCGGGCGTCCTGTCGTAGCGCCGTACTCTCCGCCGTCGCCGCCGCGCCTTCTCAATTCGTCCGCTTCCTCACCGAAGATCTCACTGACGAATGCTCCTGCTCCAACTGCACTGGAATAGGCCTTCACAACGGTCGTAATATTCTTAATCTCATACGGTGCGATTCCGGCGCCGATCGCACCGTACGCCGCAAGTGTGGAGGAGGAGGTAACCATCGGATAAATGCCGTGGTCCGGATCTTTTAAGGAACCAAGCTGACCTTCCAGCAGAATATTCTTTCCTTCTTTGATGGCATCATATAAGTATTTCGACACGTCGCAGACGTAAGGGGCTACCATGTCACGATACTGAAGCAGTGTCTGATACAGCTCCTCCTGATCGAGAACCGGCTTGTGATACAGATACTCCAGCATGACATTCTTCGTCTCACATACACGCGCGACTTTTTCCTTTAAGGATTCACTGTCAAACAGTTCGCTGACCTGGAATCCGATCTTTGCATATTTATCTGAATAAAACGGAGCAATTCCCGACTTTGTCGAGCCAAAGGACTTCTTTCCGAGACGCTCCTCCTCATACTGATCAAACAGAATGTGGTACGGCATTAAAATCTGCGCACGGTCTGAAACGAGTATATGCGGCTTCGGAACACCCTTGCTTACCAGTTCTTCCACTTCTTTTATCAGGAACGGGATGTTTAACGCTACGCCGTTGCCTATCACGCTCGTCGTATGGCTGTAGAATACACCGGACGGCAGAAGGTGGAGTGCGAACTTGCCATAGTTGTTAATGATCGTATGTCCTGCGTTGCTGCCTCCCTGAAAGCGGATGATGATGTCGGATTCTTTCGCCAGCATATCCGTAATTTTTCCTTTTCCCTCGTCGCCCCAGTTGGCGCCTACTATTGCTCTTACCATTTGCTTATTTCCTCCTTTAACTCGTTGCGGTACAATCGCGGGGGTGCTTGTATTGGTCCGCAGTGGACCTCGATTTGGCTTCGGGTGAGTCCGCAGTGGACCTCGATTCCGCTCCGCTTCATCTCGGTCACGGGCTTCGCCCTATGGAATCCGGTAAACGGCAATCCGCTTTCGTGCCAGCACGACGCGGATTGCCGCTTACCGGATTCCACACTGCTCATTGCCACCGCGTATAGCATAGCTCAAAGCATTCCATAAGTAAAGTCAATATTAATTATATTTGTCATAAGTTTCAATTATATCACTCTCTATTTTCCAGCATAAGCTCCAGAAGACGCCCACCCGCAGGCGAAATGGGATTTTTTCGGTCTGTAATAATGCAGAAACTTCGCTCCGGCATTCCGGCTTTAAAATTCAGTTCGAACAGGCGGCCGGACTCGATTTCCTTCTCTGCAAACTCCGACATGACACAGCCAATCCCAAGATTCCTCATGGCAAACTGGACAATCATATCGCTGGTGGCCAGTTCAAATTCCGGTTCCACGACAATTCCCAGCTGCTCCAGATAGTCGTCCATAAAACGACGGGTACTCGTATTCTTTTCCAGAAAAATACAGGGAAGTTCCTTTAATATCCCGTATTCCAGCGGTTTTCCCTTTAAATACCCGAACTGTTCGCCCGCCACAAAAACATTTCGGATCTTTTTCACCTCAGTGACGGAAATCTCCGGTCTTGCATCGACCGGGGAGCTGACCACACCGAAATCAATGGTTCCACGGCTTAAAAATCCCACCGTCTCCGGCGTGGGTCCGTTGGACACAGTGACCTTCACCTTCGGATATTTTTCATGAAAACGTTCCAGAAACGGCAGCAGATAGAACTGGAGTGTCATATCGCTGGCTCCGATTCTGACCTCCCCCGTATCCAGATCCTGCATACGCTTTAACATATTCTCTCCATACCAGATGTGATCTAAACCTGATTTCACATAAGAGTACAGAAGCTCGCCCTCTCTCGTCAGCCTGACGCCCTTGGAGGTTCTGATAAACAGCTTCGCATCGACGGAAAGTTCCAGCTGACGGATCGCCTGGCTGACAGCCGGCTGGGAAATGCACAGTTTTTCCGCCGCCAGCGTGACGCTGCCCAGCTCTCCCGCATAATAAAACACCTTGTAATACTCCAGATTGCTGCTCATATCGTGTCCTCCTGAAAAGAGCAGAGACTGACAACCGCCTCTGCTCTCCATTACATATATTATTTTCTTATACGTTAATCTCAGCCGTCATCCCAAGGTCGTCCCTGTTTGCCAAAAGCAGCGGCCGAATCACTTCTTCTAAATAAATCTCCACCTGGGCAGGCGCACATCCGACATACTTCTTCGGATCCATGTTCTTTTTAAGCTCTTCCAGGCTTAAGTTGAACGCAGGATCGGCGGCGATCAGCTCCAGAAGGTTATTGTCCATACCGTTTTCCTTCACGTTTTTGCCGGCCTCCATGGAGAGCTCGCGGATTCTCTCGTGAAGCTCCTGCCTGTCGCCTCCCGCTTTCACGGCGTCCATCATAATATTTTCAGTAGCCATGAACGGAAGCTCCGCCATCATGTGCTTCTCGATCACTTTAGGATAAACGACGAGGCCATCCACCACATTTAAATAAAGGTCCAGAATACCGTCGATCGCCAGAAATCCCTCCGGAATGCTGAGACGTTTGTTTGCAGAGTCATCCAGCGTCCGCTCGAACCACTGAGTCGATGCCACCATCATGGGGTTCATCACGTCAGACATGACGTAATTGGACAGGGAGGCAATTCTCTCACTTCTCATCGGATTGCGCTTATAGGCCATGGCAGAAGAACCAATCTGGCTCTTTTCAAATGGCTCCTCGATCTCCTTCAAATGCTGGAGCAGACGGATATCGTTCGAAAACTTGTGCGCGCTCTGAGCGATTCCAGCCAGGATATTTAAGACGCGGCTGTCCACTTTTCTGGAATATGTCTGACCGGAAACCGGATAGCAGCCCGGATATCCCAGCTTTTCAGCTATCATCGGATCCAGCTTTCTCACCTTGTCCATATCTCCGTCAAACAGTTCTAAAAAGCTGGCCTGAGTGCCGGTGGTTCCCTTGGATCCCAGCAAACGGATCGAACCTGCCACATAGTCTAAATCCTCCAGATCCATGGTCAGCTCGTGCATCCACAGCGTGGCCCGTTTTCCAACCGTCGTCGGCTGTGCAGGCTGAAAATGTGTAAAGGCCAGCGTTGGCTGATCTTTGTATTTGTCTGCAAACTTCGCCAGTTCTGCAATCACATTGACCAGTTTCTTTCTGACTAACGCCAGTGCCTCTGTCATCACAATAATATCCGTGTTGTCGCCTACATAGCAGGAAGTTGCTCCCAAATGGATGATTCCCCTGGCCTTCGGGCACTGTACACCGTAAGCGTAAACATGGGACATCACATCGTGCCGCACTTCTTTCTCCCGCTGCTTTGCCACATCGTAATTGATCTCGTCCTGATGGGCCTTCAGCTCATCGATCTGTTCCTTCGTAACCGGCAGTCCCAGTTCCATCTCTGTCTCAGCGAGAGCGATCCAGAGTTTTCTCCATGTACGGAATTTCTTGTCCGGTGAAAATATATACTGCATTTCCTTGCTGGCATAGCGCTCTGACAAGGGACTCTGATAGCGGTCGTTCATAAAAATATACCAAGGAGACTGATGACCTGCGTCATACACAGGAAGCGGCACAGGATCGTTGCCGTTTCCGGGTCTCCACCCTTTCTTTTAATTTGTTTCAATCCACGCTCGGTATATTGTCGAAGTGCGACTGCATCCTACGTAGATGCGTGGTTGACCTCATGGCAGTAGGGGATACCGATTACTCTCCGCCCACCACTGCCGTTAAGTTTGTTTTTGGCAATTCATCTCACCACCTTAGAGGATGGGAGAATTCTTGCTAATATTTGTTGAAATGTATAGACTCCTGCTCATTATCATATCATAATCTGCCTGCGGTTAAAAGAAAAAAATACAAAAGGTGCCGAACCGGATATTCCTTCAATCCGGTGCAGCACCCATTTCGTCCGCAAACCGTCCGGATTACTGCACGTATTCTCCCCGGATATCCTCTTTTGGCGGCTGGATCGGATACTTTCCGGTAAAACATGCGGTACAGATCGGCAGTCCCTGCGCCATTTCCGTCAGCCGCTCCTGTCTTAAGAAGGAAAGGGAATCCGCCCCTATCATATCGCAGATTTCCTGTACCGTCCGGCCGTGAGCGATCAGCTGATCCTCGGATGGAATATCCGTTCCGAAATAACACGGATGGAGAAACGGCGGTGCGCTGATCCGGACATGGACTTCCTTCGCCCCTGCTTCCCTGAGCATCCCGACGATCAGAGCACTGGTGGTTCCCCGGACAATGGAGTCATCAATCATAATGACGCGTTTCCCCGCCACCGCCTCCTTTAAGACGTTCAACTTAATCCGCACGGCTGACTCCCGGCTGCTCTGTTTCGGCTTGATAAAGGTTCTGCCCACATAGGAGTTTTTTACGAATGCGGTACCGTAAGGGATCTTTGATTCCATGGAATATCCAAGAGCCGCACCATTTCCGGATTCTGGAACACCGACCACAAGATCTGCCTCCACAGGCGAATCCATGGCCAGGGCGCGGCCGGCAAGAAGCCTGGCATGATAGACGCTCACTCCGTCAAACACACTGTCCGGTCTGGCAAAATAGATATATTCGAATACGCATCTGGCTTCTTCCGCCGGGTCTTTTAAGCAGAGTCTCGTATCCGATGCGATTCCGTCCTTTGTGATGGTAACGATCTCGCCCGGTCTGACATCCCGGACAAATTCCGCACCGATCGTATCGAGGGCGCAGCTTTCTGACACCAGAATATAGGCGTTGTCCCGTTTTCCGATGCAGAGGGGCTTGAATCCAAAGGGATCCCTGGCTCCTATCATTTTTCTGGGACTCATGACAACAAGGGAATATGCTCCCACAATCTTCTTCATGGCTCCGGCTACCGCCTCCTCCACAGAAGATGTCTTCACACGCTCCCTTGCGATGTGGTAGGCAATGACTTCAGAATCGATCGTGGTCTGAAAAATCGCCCCCGAATATTCCAGCTCCCGGCGGAGCTCCGGCGCATTGACAAGATTGCCGTTGTGCGCCAGAGCCAGGGTGCCTTTGATATAGTTTAAAACAAGCGGCTGGGCATTTTCCCTGGTGCTGCTGCCTGCCGTCGAATAACGAACATGACCGACTCCGATATTGCCGTGAAGACCCTCTAAGATCTCAGGAGTGAAAACTTCGTTACATAACCCCATCCCCTTATACGCGTTTACTTTCCCCTTGGGACCGGCCGTATCGCTGACTGCGATGCCGCAGCTCTCCTGTCCCCTGTGCTGCAATGCGAATAATCCATAATAAATGGTTGACGCCACGTCCCCGTGATCGAAATCATACATTCCGAAGACGCCGCACTCTTCATGTAACTCATCCCCCGCAGTAATAGTTAAGTCATGTCTCATGTAAGTACTGCCTTTCTGTGCTGTTTACTGGATACCAAGACGACGGAATACTTCCTCGTAAGCATCTTCTACATTGCCCAGATCGCGGCGGAAACGGTCCTTATCCAGTTTTTCATGTGTTTCCTTATCCCACAGTCTGCAGGTATCAGGAGAAACCTCATCGGCCAGAATAATCTGTCCATGGTAACGGCCAAACTCGATCTTAAAGTCGATCAGCTCGATGCCGAGGCTGTCGAAATACTCTCTCATCACATCATTTACCTTAAAGGTATACTTTGTGATCGCATCGATCTCCTCCTGCGTCGCCAGGTTCAGTGCCAGTGCATAGTAGCTGTTGATGAACGGATCGCCCAGATCATCATTTTTATAGCTGAACTCCAGGGTAGGACATGCAAACTTGATTCCCTCTTCCATTCCCATCTTCTTTGTGAAGCTGCCTGCGGAGAAATTTCTTACAATTACTTCTAACGGAACGATCTCTACTTTCTTAACAGCGGTCTCACGGTCGCTTAACTCCTCAATGAAGTGAGTCGGTACGCCTTCTGCTTCCAGCTTCTTAAAAATATGGTTCGTCATACGGTTGTTGATCGCGCCTTTTCCTACGATGGTACCCTTCTTTAAACCGTTGAATGCCGTAGCGTCATCTTTATAATCTACAATTAATACGTCCGGATCCTCTGTCGTATAAACCTTTTTCGCTTTTCCTTCATACAGTAATTCTTTTTTCTCCATGGTATCCACCAGTCCTTTTCCTGATTTAATTTATAAGTTTTATGAATATAACCAAGGTGTTTCAGTAGAAATTATAATACAGTGAAAATGCGATTGCAACATTTTTATATATTATAAATTCTTATGGGCGATGGTAATTAACTCATATAAATGTTTTCATGCACTTATCCCGCAGCAAAAGTATTTCATCTTTTACGGGCCGGTGCTTTCCCCGCCTTCCCGCCGGACCTTTTCCTCCGTGCGCCAGAATTCCACCTTTCCCTCCTTTACATCAATCGTAACGCCGCTGTCTGTTCTGTCAGACGGATACGGAGAAACTTCCTCCTCGAAGCCGGTCTGCTCCACGGACCGTTCCGTCGACCAGTTTATATCAAACAGGTGTTTTGCCTCTGCAAAGATGGCTGGATCCGTGATGCCTATCACGATCAGTTCCGCCAGCGTCATACAGCATAAGCAGCTTCTGAGCAGGCATCGATTTCTCTCGGCAGATGTGCTGATGGGTAATCCGACATATCGTCTGACAGCCGCTCTCAGAAAACGGCGGCTTCTCCATGGTCTCTTGGTTCGGTTATATCGTTTGATCCGCCATTTTGGCATCAATTGAGTACTCTTCAAAAATCCATCCCCTTTTTCCTCTTTCCGTTTCGCTAATCATTGGTCACATTTCCATCACCATTAACCGGAATTGCCTCTCCAAGGTACGTTGGCTCCGGCTGGAAGATTCCTGTCATAAAATCCTTTCCCCGTGCCAGCAGCTCTCTCACATCACGCCGTTTCTGACCGGCGTACGTCCTCTGATCAGAGGCCACGCCGTACGCGTCAAGTCCCAGCTGTTTGGCGGCGTACAGCGCCCTGTAGAGATGGTACTGCTGTGTCACGATGATAATTTTCTCCGCCTCGAACACATCGCGGGCCCGATACATACTTTCATAAGTAGAAAAACCGGCGTGATCCATAAACACATCCTCCGAAGGCACGCCGCGGTCCACGGCAAACTGCTTCATCGCATTGACCTCATCATAATTTTTCCTCCCGTGATCGCCGCTCATAAGCAGCTTTTCAGAAGCTCCTGCTTCATACAGTTCAATGCCGCGAAGCAGACGGTCCTCCAGCATATTGCTGGGTTTTCCATCCGGGTGGACGCCTGCCCCAAGAACAAGGATACAGTCGGCCCCCAGCGAACTGGCCTCCTTCCACGTCAGAATCCGTTTTTCCGTGGATTTGATCATATATGTATTGACAGCCGCCAGGCAGACAATACCGGCAACTCCGAGAATGACCAGCACAACGAAAGCTCTTTTTATCAGTTTTTTCATCGGTTTGTCCTCATTTCTGTTATACGCTTCATTATATAACATGGAAAAAATGGCTTCAAGCCTTTCCGGGCCTAAAGCCATTTTATTTTTCTGCTCTGTTTTTTATTATTCTGCTGCGGAGCTCATGTCAGCACTGTTTGTCGGATGGCCGTTGCTCTCGCCGGTGATATCATCCACGCCTTTTTCTACATCATTGATCATACCGTCAATCACTCCGGTACTCTCTTCTGCATCTTCATCAGCGTTTCTCGTGTTCCCCATATCTGTAGAGGAAGACTCCGCCGCTGAGGAGGACTCCATCGCTGATGTCTGTGTAGCAGCTGCGCTGCTGCCTCCGGTGGTCTCATTCGTTGCGTTCTTATTGCTGCCGCATGCGGACAGACACATCACTGTCATAATGACAAGTACTGCAAATACATAGGGTTTTATTCTTTTCATAATACATTCTCCTTTCATTTTCTATGCTTAGTATGTGTTAGAGGAGAATAAATTATGGTGGGAAATTTTTCTAATTTTTTATGGCCTGTATATCCATTTTTGCCGTCATAAAGTGGCAAATTGTTCCATAGGCAGACCCAGCACCCCTTCATGAAATGGGCGTTTTCTCAAATCCTGCGAATAAAGCGGAATACCCTGTAACAGCATGGTTTTGTAAAGTTGGGCACCACGAATTACAAAATCAGCAAGCCCTTATCCAGCCTGCTGATACGCATAGTATATCCCCCACTTTCCCTGAAACCGCAAGAGGCAGGATGGTCTTTACGGGTGGAGCTATCAGGGAGGCATACGCAGATAAAGACCGCAGGAAGAAAGTTCCGTCAAAGGTACGGCGTCACACTTTAGGCCCTACCCCCCTGACAGAATGGGCCTTTGCAGACGCTAAACCGTGGGGCCCTGCATGGATTTATCCTGAACCCCTGATAACAGTCTTCTATCGTCCTTAATCCAATAAGGTGCTCATGTTGTTTGCAGATTAAAGAGTCGATAACTTAAAATTCAATGTATCCCACTCGACTCCGTTCACAATCAGCGTAACCGAATGAATACCTGGATAATGCTTCCTCGAACTTACATCTACAAAGGAATGTGTTTTCCTATAAGACTTTTTTTCGTTTTCCCTTAATAAAAGCTCGGATATTTTAAATATCTTACGGGAACGCCTGCCGTTTGCTCTCACATAATCAATGCCATATTCCAGCCGTACCTTAGTTTCCTTTTTTGTCTCAATCTGAAAAGAAAAGGTCATATCCTCCCCAACGCAAACAGACGCGGCATCCAACGAGAAGTTAACAACATTCACGCAATCGACATCTGAAAACCCGAAAATGTCCAGTACAGCCCTGTTGCCCTTTTTTAGAAGTGTCCTGCATCCGTGCTTTACAATCCAATCGGTATGTTCGTTTTTACCGTACCAATCCCTTGCAAGTTCTGTTATTAAATCGGGATGGGTTTTGGAAATATCGTTTAGATTGTTTGCCACACTTTTTCGGACATACAGCGATGGGTCAGCTTTCAGCCTTTCTAAAATTTGCAGAACTGGCGACGGGTCTTTTTTGAAACTGGTTAATGCCTGTCCCCAGGGCAATGCCGGACGGCAGCCCTCGCTGGCAAGACGCCGCACATGCTCGTTGTCATGCTCCGTCCAAGCAGTCATCTGCGCTATCATTCTGGCTTCATGCTTGATAATAAATGGCCTTACGGCAAATTCAGCCGTTGAATACCTTGTATAACGCTCTAACGCAGCCATTGATAAATCCCAATGGCGCTCATCTTGGCCATACATTTCAACGAAGTCGGGGAAGTAAAGCAGGCCAGAATCCACAATTCCAACAGGATAACCCGCTATAGCCTTGTCCAGAATACCGAGAGCATGTTCATAATCGTGAGGCAGATATTTTCCTAAATTGATAGTAATACGCCGCATACGGGCTTTCAATTCCAACGCATCCCATGTTTCGTCCATAATGTTGGCAATAAAATCATCAGCCCGAAAGGTTGGATATACGGCATTTATGCACATAGCCAGTTCATGAATTGTATTGTAATTATAATATCTGTCTTTCATTAGTTCGGGCATGTAGTTCCTCTTTTCTAAGGGGGATTGTCTAAGGTCAGCCACTTGCGATAGGAAGCCTTCTCCGTCAAAGGCAATCAAACTTAACTTAGCTTTTTCCACGCTGATATTTGCGAGCGGAAACGTCAAACAAATCATTTCGTGTCATAACTTTATGTTACTGTCCATAACTCTTTTTGTTCGTTTGGCACCATTTTGCCACTTTACAGATAGATTCATTCTATAAAAAGCCCTGTAACCATGCGCTTTTCAGCTTGTAGAGACGCCGCAATCAGCTGGAAAAATAACTATTTTTTATTGAGTTTACAGACATAAAAATCTCTTTGTAATTTTCCCCTTGTTCCTTATCCGGACCTCGTCAGGAAGCAGATAAATCGCCTCATCGTCTTCATCCATCCCCTCGCTTATCCAATCACATCCGCCATGGTATAAAGTCCCGGTTCCTTTCCCGCCAGGAACTTTGCTGCCGATACCGCACCCTTTGCAAAAATCGCCTTGGAATAAGCGGTATGCTGGAAAGTAATCACCTCATCCTGACCGGCGAAGATTACGTCGTGTTCACCGACGATGGAGCCTCCGCGAACAGCCTGGATTCCGATCTCATCCTTCTGACGCTTCTCCCTCGTCTGGGAGCGGTCGTATTTATAGTGGTAGTGGTTGTCCATCGCCTCATTGATGGAGTCAGCCAGCGCCAGAGCAGTTCCGCTGGGCGCGTCCACCTTTTTATTGTGGTGTTTTTCCAGAATCTCGATGTCGAAACCGGCTGCCGCCAGAACCTCAGCAGCCTCTTTCACCAGCTTTAACAGCAGATTGATCCCCAGCGACATATTAGCGGAACGAAGTACCGCAGTCTGGCGGGCTGTCTCTTCCACATGCTGAATCTGCTCTTCGGAAAGCCCTGTCGTACACACTACCACCGGCATCTTCTTCTCAGAACAGTACGTTAACAGCCCGTCCACCGCCTTTGCAGAGGCAAAGTCCACTATGACATCCGCGTCCACCGTACACGCCTCCAGAGAAGGAAATACCGGATATGAATGTTGTATTGTATCATTTAAATCAATTCCTGCAACAATTTTAATATTCTCATCTTCTTCAACAATTTTAGAAATAACCTGTCCCATGGCGCCATTGCAGCCGTGCATCACCATTTTTATCATTATGTTTTCCTCCATTTTATAATGGGCCGGACGCCCTGATACCGATGCGTCCGGCCCTGCATTCATTTGTTATATAAGATTTTATAAGATTCCGTATTCTTCCATGGCCTTCTTTAAACGTTCCTGATTCGCAGGCTCCATCTCGGTAAGCGGCAGACGAAGCGGGCCAACCTTCTTCCCCATTAAGTTCATGGCCGCCTTGACCGGAATCGGGTTCACTTCGCAGAACAGGGCGTTGATCAGCGGAATCGCCTCCAGCTGAAGTCTCGCGCTCTCTTTCACATCGCCGCGGAAATAGGACGCGCAGATCTCATGGGTCTGTGCCGGAGCTACGTTCGACAGCACCGAAATAACACCCTTTCCGCCGAGCGAAAGCAGCGGCACGATCTGATCATCATTGCCGGAATACACATCCACACAGCCGTCTGCCATCGCAAGCATGGTGGCGATATTGGATATATTTCCACTGGCCTCCTTGACACCGACAATATTCGGCACGTTCTTACAGAGTGTTACAATCGTCTGAGGAGCGATCGTCACGCCTGTACGTCCCGGTATATTGTAAAGAATAATCGGAATCTTCACAGCATCGGCTACCGCGGTAAAATGTGCAATCAGGCCGTTCTGAGTCGCTTTGTTATAATACGGGGATACGAGAAGCAATCCGTCCGCCCCGTATTTCTCCGCCTCCTTTGAAAGATAGACAGCGGTTTCCGTACAGTTGGAACCTGTTCCGGCCACAACGGGAATCCTCTTATTTACCACTTCACACGTATATTTGATTACATTTAAATGTTCCTCATGAGTCATGGTGGAGGCTTCACCTGTAGTTCCACAGATGACGATGCTGTCCGTACCGCCGGCGATCTGCTCCTCCAGCAGCTCTTCCAGCTTCTCGTAATTCACCTCTCCATTGTCCTTAAATGGTGTAATCAGCGCTACACCTGCTCCTTCAAAAAGTGCCATAGTCTTATCCTCCTGATTCAATCTGTTCCTGTTGACAACGTTTCTGCTACATAAAATCATGCGCCCGCCCCGCGCCATTCATGCTCTTATCTATGCTCTTACCATATGGTCCGCAGAGCGGCCATTCTTTACAGAGAAAAAGAGCTGACAGCGGGGTCAGCTCTTAAAGTTCAGAATCCGGTAAATACTTCTTATCTTCAAGCAGCGCCCCATCCATGCAGGATGACAGTCATATGATTCTTCATCATATGCCCAGAACAGATACGTCCCGGGCCGTACCGTCCTTCGGCGTCTCATCCTTTCCCCCACCCTCACCTGCACCCCGATGCATCAGGCAGAATACTCATAATCAACGCAACCTCTACTTTATTATGTATGTTACCATACTACCATTATTGCTTTGTATTGTCAACTTTAAGATGATCAATTTCTCTGATACCATCCACGAAGGGATCCAGCTCCTTCGGGAATACCTTTCCAGTCAGAATCAGGTCGATCTCCTCAACCCTGGACTGAAGCAGTGTCTTCATCTCATCCATCTCAATAATTCCCTGGTCCAACAGCCCCAGAACCTCATCGAGAATAACCAGGTCACATTCACCGGTCGAAAGTACTTTCCTTGCAAAATTCATGCCGTTGCGTATGTTCATACGCTCTTCCTTCTGCTGCTCCTCCGACAATGTCTCGAAGAACGCATCTGACTTCTCAAACCGGAATATCTTCAGTTCCGGTTCCAGCCGCTCTAAAATCTCACAGGAGGCCAGTTCCTGACAGCCCTTTAAAAACTGTATCATGATTACCGTCTGCCCATTCAGCAGAGCAGAGATTCCCATGCCAAGCGCCGCCGTCGTCTTTCCTTTTCCTTCGCCGCATATAACCTGTATTGTACCTTTACTCATCCTTTTGCACCTCATACCAGCAAAAAAGCAATATATTGATATACTACGTTAGAACCCGCTTATCGTATCACAAAATTTAAATTTTTGCAAGTTTTCTTACCGTTTTCTTAATATTGCCTTCTCTTCCGCTATTCCGCGCATTCCAGCTTGCTGACGGAAACCTCGTAAGCGATCCGCTTCTCACACTCGGTTTCGCTGAGTTTTTTCGTATACTCTCTGCTCTGCACGCGGCCCCAGACCTTTACCCGCGCACCGACTTCGAAGCCGGAGGCGTATCTGGCGTTTCTTCCCCACGCGATACATGGAATGTAGTCCGACTTCCCATAAGGCCGGTTTACGGCAAGCAGCAGATCCGCGATCTCTCTGCCGAGAGGAGTCTTCCTGTAAATAGGGGCCTTACATATATATCCATCCAGAAAAATCTGATTTGTTTTCGTATAATCCGTAAATTCCTCCAGGAAATGGATCTCACGCACGAAGATGGACAGAACCAGACGGTTTTTCGTCCCTTCATGGCGGTTATAGGACCGGAATTGTCCCAGGGCTTCAATGGTACAGCCTATGTAATTCGCTTCTACGTCGATGAGCCGCTCCGATATCATAAGAGGTATGATATCCGCCTGCTCGCTGAGGCGGTTTACCGCAACGTCCACCATATAGAATCCTTCTCCGAATACCTCATGGCTGAAGGTGAAGCCGGAGATGATCTCCCCGATTACGCTTACTTTGTTGTTCTCAATCATTTTTTCCGACATTGTATTTCTCCTCTTCTTTCACTAATTTGAAGTAACGGTTCAGCCGTGCTTATAAAAACCGGAACGATGCACGGATGAATGGTTACAATTTGCTTTGCAGCTAATATTAAGTGTATGATCAGCTGTTCCGTGAAATGATAAGAAGACATCCAAAAATATCGACAGAAAATCCCCGTCTGATCTCATAAAAAATCAGTTACACCCTTATTTGCCCGAAAAACCGGAGAAAGGAGCACAGCCACCGCTCTTTTTCCGCATAGATCGACAGTTTCGGCATTAGAAAGCCAGCCTGAGAAAGAAGGAACGATCACGAAAACGGAGGGGGACATGCTTCTATCATGCAAAAAAATGCCCTGCAGGAGTATTCTCCCGCAGAGCACAGCTTCGTCGGTATGGCTGTTGTTGATCGTATCTTTCTACCTTCAATTAACCCAAAGATTTCTTATTCAGCGAGGATCTCTTTCTCATCGTAGGATCCAGGATCTTCTTTCTGATTCTTAAGGATACCGGTGTGATTTCAAGAAGCTCGTCGGTATCGATAAAGTCCAGGCACTGCTCCAGGCTCATCTCCTTCGGCGTCGTCAGCTTCAGGGCCTCGTCGGCGCTGGAGGAACGGGTGTTGGTCAGCTTCTTCGTCTTGCAGACGTTGATCTCGATATCCTCCGCCTTCGGGTTCTGTCCGATTACCATACCGGAGTAAACCTTCACGCCGGCTCCGATGAACAGGATGCCTCGCTCCTGCGCATTGAACAGACCGTAGGTAATGGATTCACCGGACTCATAAGCAATCAGGGAACCGGTCTTACGGTAGGATAAGTCTCCCTTGTAAGGAGCATAGCCGTCAAACGCCGTGTTCATGATACCGTTTCCCTTTGTATCGGTCATGAACTCACCGCGGTAGCCGATCAGGCCTCTGGACGGAATGGAGAATTCCAGTCTTGTATAGCCCCCGTTAGCGGGGCTCATTCCCTGCAGTTCGCCTTTTCTGCTGGTCAGCTTCTGGATAACCGCACCGGTAAATTCCTCCGGCACATCGATATAGGCGATCTCCATCGGCTCCAGTTTGCGGTTTCTTTCATCGTACTGGTAAAGGACCTCAGCCTTGCTGACTGCGAACTCAAAGTTCTCTCTTCTCATGTTTTCAATCAGAACGGAAAGGTGCAGCTCGCCGCGGCCGGATACCTTAAAACAGTCAGGAGAATCGGTCTCCTCCACGCGAAGGCTGACATCGGTGTTCAGTTCGCGGAACAGACGCTCTCTGATATGGCGGGAAGTGATAAATTTACCTTCCTGTCCTGCCAGCGGGCTGTCATTCACCATGAAATTCATGGCGATGGTCGGCTCGGAGATCTTCTGGAACGGAATGGCTTCCGGATTATCCGGGGAGCAGAGCGTATCACCGATATGAATATCCGCGATACCGGAGATCGCAACGATGGCGCCGATTCCCGCTTCCGTCACTTCCACCTTGTTCAGTCCCTCGTACTCATATAACTTGCCGACCTTGACCTTGCGCATCTTCTCCGGGTCGTGGTGGTTTACGATGACACATTCCTGATTGACGCGGATCGAGCCGTTGTCCACCTTACCTACGCCGATACGGCCTACGTACTCATTGTAATCGATGGTGCTGATCAGAAGCTGAGTCGGTGCTTCCGGGTCTCCCTCCGGAGCCGGGATATGATCGATGATCGTCTGGAATAAGGCGCTCATGTTCTCTTCCGGATCGTCTAAATTCTTCTTGGCGAAGCCGCCCTTGGCAGATGCATAAAGGAACGGGCAGTCTAACTGCTCTTCTGTCGCATCAAGATCCATGAGAAGCTCTAATACTTCCTCTTCCACCTCATCCGGTCTCGCCTCCGGACGGTCAATCTTATTGATACAGGCTACAACGGAGAGGCCCAGTTCCAGCGCCTTGCGCAGAACAAACTTCGTCTGCGGCATAACGCCCTCGTAGGCATCCACCACCAGAATAACTCCGTTTACCATCTTTAAGACACGCTCAACCTCGCCGCCAAAATCCGCATGGCCTGGCGTATCGATAATGTTGATCTTCGTACCGTTGTAATTGACAGCGGTATTCTTGGAAAGGATGGTAATACCACGCTCTCTCTCGATATCATTGGAGTCCATAACCCGGTCAACAACTTCCTGATTCTCGCGGAAAATCCCGCTCTGTCTGAGCAGGGCATCCACCAGGGTGGTTTTACCGTGGTCAACGTGGGCGATGATGGCTACATTTCTGACGTCTTCTCGTTTCATCTTCATAATATGTGTACTCTTCTTTCCTTTGGATAAAAACTCAATAAAAAACTAAGGACTCTATACTGTCCTTAGTTTCATTTACACTCTTCACAATAAATTAGTATAGCACCCTATATACCAGATTGCAAGGTGTTTTTCAGTTTTTTGCCTTCTCCGCTCTTTCGGTCTACGATTCCGAATTTCTCCGCAGTCACTGTAATCGTTGTAAACGGCAGGGGAATTTTATAGTGGTCCCATCGTTTTTTTATGGAGAAGGCTCTGGAATAACCGGCCCGGTCCATTTCTGCCGGAAATTCGGTCTTCAGGCGCACCGTTTTGTCAAGCAATCGTAAATAGCCGTAGGAAAGCCGGCATAAACCGGCTTTGACCACTGGATTCCTCATCCGGACAGTTCCTCCTCCCGATCATTTTCCGGTACTGTTTTTCCGCTTCCTTCGCCACCGCCTCCTCTTTATATAAGGAAGCAGTTTCCACGGCTCCCGCCGATAATTTCCGGTACAGCGGCGGATCTGTCATAAGCCGTGCGGCGGCAGATGCCCACGCTTCTTCATTCTCTTCTGTCATGAAGCCGTTCTTTTCCTGTCTGACAACGTCGACGACTCCGCTGGCGCGCACTGCGACTACGGGACAGCCCGCTGCCATGGCTTCCAAAAGGACAATTCCCTGTGTCTCCGATTTTGAGGCAAATAAAAAACCGTCGGCCGCATGGAGATAATTGGATACTTCGGTATTGGGAACCCGGCCGGCAAATACGATCTGACGTCCGATCCCCAGCTCCTCCGCCATATTTTTAAGCGCCTCTTTCCTGGTTCCATCCCCGATTACAAGAATTCGGAAGCTGTCCCCCACCATGTTCCTGAGACAGGCGGCTCCCCGCAGCAGGAAATCGAGATTTTTCTCCTTTTCCAGGCGTGCAGTCGTAGCAAACAGCCATTTTTCTCCGTCCAGATACCGGGAACGGATCTCTTTCTCGCGGTCAGAATTTCGTTTAAAAGCAGCTGTGCTGATTCCTGTTGGAAGGACTTCCATCGGAGCCGCAACTCCCTGTTCCACCAGACATTCCTTCATGGACGCGGTCGGTACGAATACCGTGTCACACTGATCCGCAAATGCGGTCAGATACTTCGGTACGAGCACTTCCCTGCTGAAGCGCGCCGCGTTTCTCACAGGCTCCCGCCCCGCTGTCATCCGTTCATACAATTTAAAATAATGAAGATATTCTTCGTAACGGGTATGATACGTATATGCCAGCGGAATTCCGTATTTTTTACTTAAATAGACGGCGGTAAATCCTATCACGACCGGATGATGTACATGGATTACGTCAAACTGTCCGTCGCGGAACTCTTTCTCAATCCGCTTATCAATGAAGTTTCCGATTACCAGCCCTTTATCCCGCTGTTCATAGAGAACCCGGTATCTCACAACACCCGGTTCCTCCTTACAGCCTGCCCCTTCCGGTGCAAACACCGTCACCTGGTGCCCCAGATTCCGCAGCCCTTCTGCCAGGCGCTCGATGGAAATCGGAACGCCGCCGATGAATGGTTTGTAGTTATTCGTTAACATTGCAATCTTCATTTGTTCCTCCTTTTAAGAAAACAGACTGATGGCCCTGTCACCGAGCCAGTAACCGGCCCCTATCAGGAAAAAGTTCCATAAAAAAATGCCAAGTGCCGAGCTTACGCTGTATTTGATAAAATTCATGCGGATCACACCGGCCGGAATAGATATCACAGTTCTGACCATGGGAATCAGCTTGCTGACAAAGATTCCGACAGCTCCGCGCCGTTCCAGCATGGCAAAATTCTTCTCTATGACCGGGCGCTGGGCCGGAAACTTCTTTAAATACTTCTCCAGCAGCATATGGCCGCCCAGCCTTCCCAGCCCGTACAAAATCCAGCTTCCCAGCATTCCTGCAGCCAGCGCTAAGAGCAGGGCCATGCCCAGTCCGATCTGCCCTTTTGCCGCCCAGATCCCTGCTAACGGCATGATAACCCCGGCCGGGAATCCCGGCAGATTCAAATATTCCAGCAAAACAATTACAAATATAAAAACTGCTCCATACTGCAGAAAATACTGTGTCAGTGCCTGTATATCCATAAAAAAGACCTCCTTGATGAGAGAATCATAAAGGAGGAATCTTAATGCCGGACGCAGATTTTGTCTAAAAAACAGGGAAGAAAAATAAATATTTTCTTAACTGGCTCACGCTCCGGTAAATAAAAAGCAGAGATTTCCAGCAATTCGGAAATCTCTGCGTGTAAAAATGGTAATGCTTACTTCCTTGCTCCGTTCTCATCAACGGAATATCCATCCGGCGTTGTGCAGCCGCTGTACATGGCACCGTGAGGACGGGAAACCGTCTCCGGTTTTTCATAAACCCAGCGGTTATTTATCTGCTTCCAGCCCGGACTCCCCTCCGTCTGAGGCGCAAAATAATACCAGTTATCGTGAATCAGATTCCAGCCTTCTGCCATGGAACCATCCGCATTCAGATAGTACCAGAAGCCGTCAGTCTCGTTAAAGAGCCATCCTGTCTTCATAGCGCCGTCGGCGGCCAGCCAGTACCATTTTCCATTGTCCAGAAGCCAGCCTGTCACCATGCTTCCGCCGGCATCATAATAGTACCACACCTCACCGGATTTCTTCCAGCCGCTGCGGACCGCAGAAGACGATCCTGTACCGGAACCGGTGCTTCCGCCGCCGCTGATCCGTTTAAATACGCCTGTCAGATGTGTATCTTCCCGAAGTACAAAGGAACTGCGGCCATCCCCGTCGGCGGTAAGTGTTTTTCCGTTGGCCGACAGGCTGACCAGCCGGAAGCCGCTGTCAGGAACTGCCTTCACGGTTACTCTTGTTCCCTTTTTACCGCTTAGGGGTGATGCGGTAATCACGCCGCCTGTTAATCCTTCCTCGATTGACACATGGAAAATTTCTTCTGCATCGGGAGTCTTATTACCGGTCAGATATACATCTGCACTTTCCGGGAGAATAAAAGATATCACGCCTTCGTTCCGGCTGAGCGGCAGCGGCTTAAGTTCTCCGCTTCCCGTTTTTAACAGTGCACGAATCGTATCGGTCTGCACCTGGTCTCCGTCAAATTTCATCCCTGCCTTCAAAGGCGCTCTCCAGACGGCCGGGCCGCTTCTCACTCCGTTTTCATCTTCCAGATAAAGCTGGAACCTACAGGACCGCTTCCAGTCTCCCTCCAGCCTTCCCGGATCTCCGCTTTCTGTTACCTTTATAATGACAGAGCGTATTTCAGCATGCTTTGCTGCCTCCGGACTCTCAGTCACCTGGTTCACATTTTCCCGTTTCGCCGTCTCACGTTTCGCAGAAGATGGTGTCGCCGTGGAAGGGCTCGCCACAGAAGGCTTCACGGTTCCCGGCGCTTCGTAACCGGCGTTGGAAGACGTTGCCTTCACCGCCTGGGACGGTGTGGCTGGAATCAGACTCTCCGGCCACGGGATATTGAGCAGAGCACCTGCCGCCGTCACCTCTGCATCCATCTGTCCCGGAGTTTCGATCCGGACTTCTGCGTGAATCCCGCCGGCAGACATAACGCCTCTGTACAGTTCTTCCAGAACCAGCAGTTCATCCATGCAGTACTCTGCCAGCTCTTCATTCGATACCTCCCAGACCGCGGCAATCGCTTCCTTCACCGCTTTGATCACTTCTTCCTCTCCGTAATCACCTGCGGCTTCTGCAGCTTCTGCGGCCAGAGTAATCAGCTTCACCACCCGTTCTGCCGTGGGAGGCGTTACCGGAGAAGTCACTCTCACAGACGCACAGGAGCTGCCTCCATTGGTTCCCTTTGTATGAACCACCAGTCTCACTCCATTGTCCGTCAGCAGCACATCCACGTTCTCGTCGTGACTCACAACCTCTTCCGCCGGCCGTTCTATATCCACCGTTATGGATCCTGTATTCTTCATGGTCGGATCGGAAACAGCCACTGTCAGAATACCGTCATCACTCTCTTCTGTCATGACAGACGCCGCCCTGTTTACAGACAGCGCTCCCAGCTGTGCAGGTTGATCCGTCCAGAAGTTGGCCCCGGTCAAAAGGCCATCCGCCGTGGATACCGCCTGAACGAAAGGCGTGTTAGCCAGAACTGTGATCCCCGGCTCCTTTGAATAGCTTTCTGTCTCCCCGGCGCTAAGCCCCGGTAAAAGCACGTATTCATACGTATCATTTTTCGGGTTTGCCCCATGGTCAAACCACATCTCCAGGTAAGTTTCCGAAGCGGCGCCCTCCGACGTGCCGATCAGCGACCAGTCTCCCGCATTTTTTCCTTTTCTGACAGAAATGGTCTGATCTCCTCCCGGGAAATAGTAACCGATGTCACTGCCTTCCACGTTGCCTTCCAGGTGGGCCCAGGACACATTGGGAATGCTGGTTCCGGATACATCGGCGCTGCCTGATACGATGTCCTCCAGACCGGCCTCCTGAACCGGCAGTGCTTCTGCCTCACCGTTTACAGTCAGCACATTGTCCGCCTCCGCTCTGAGCCTGCGGTTTTCGATAATACTCTCCACCGGGCTGGACTCTCCGGAATTGGTGATTCCGGCACCCAGACACACGATCTGTCCGTCAAACATAAACCAGGACTTCCTGGCCGAAAACTCAGGGGAATACGGTACCGAAGGCGATCCCTCCCCTTCCTTGACCCGTACCTCACCGGTCATGGACATGCCGTTGATTCCGTTATTGCCGATGACACTTCCGCCTACCCAGGATTCTCTCGACCGGAAATCTCCTCCCTGGGCAAATCCTGAGCTGTCAGGCTGTCCCGTGCCGATATCCTTGGAAACGACCGTCGTACCTGCCAGCCGCAGCGGATTCACCGTATTCCAGAAATTCTCCGTATACTGCAGGATGTCGCTGTTATACAAATAGGTCATACCGCTTCCCTGATGCCAGCCGTAACGGTTCTCGTGATTCATGATCTCCGTATTCTGAATACGCTCGGAGTACATGGACAGCGCCAGCTGGAAGTCTTCCGTTCTGTGAATCGCACGGTCCATAAGCGGAAAATTCTTATGAACCGGCTGTACGCCGCCTGCGATAGAATCATCGTCCCTGATTTCCATGGCCTTCTCTTTTACCGCCATATTTTCTGCACCGGTAAGAGAGTCCAGAAAGCCCGGATCAAGTTCAATCCATGCCTTTAAAGCACTCTTCAGCTCCTCTTCCACATCAGAAGAAACGGAATTCATAAGCTGTATCATCAGGGTCATGGCCTCCCTGCCTGAAGCCCGGTTGCCTGCTCCCGGTCTGGATACGGAACGTCCCTTCAGTCCGTCTAACATCAGCCCGTTATACATCCCGTTTAGAAAGCCTTCCTTCAGGTAAAACTCCAGATTTTCCTGTACCTCCCGCGGATAATCCCACGGTGTTTTCGCAAGCAGAGGCGGCAGTCCCACACCGCCCTTCAGGAACTCGATCCCGTAGGAACCGAGATACGGCACGTGGGAATGATCGAGGTAGGAGCCGTCTGCGTAGAAACCGCTGGTGTAGCCCTGATCCGCAATCTTTGTGCTGTCTTCCACCGACTGGATAACAAACGTTTCCGCAGAGGCTTTTGACGCCAGGTAAACCAGTTCATTGTCCTCCCTTAATATCCCCAGTCCCAGAGCGGTCCTGGAGCAGTCTATGATATTGGCTCCCTGCGCCGTCCTGTATCCCTGTGCATGGGTGCTTCCGGTTCCGATGATCCCCTCGTGATAAGGATCCGGCTGAAAGAAATAGAGTGCCTCCGTATAGAGCGCAGTCTCTTCCGGCGTGAGATCGTCATATAAAAGCACCAGGGCCGGGATTAAGTCCTTCGGCAGACCAATTTCCCAGGTCCACCAGTTATCTGTCTGTGTCTTTGGCGTATAGCAGGTGGAACAGAGCCAGTCCAGAATATTCTTCATATCGCTCAGCATCACAGGATCCTGGTAATACCGGCTTCCCTTTGCCGCGTAAGCGCTGGCCATCGCCAGGAGCTTTTTAAATGCCGGCCGGAATTCCACTGCATCATCCTCATACGGTATCTCTGCATTTCCAGCCGCGCCTTCATCCGCCGGCCATGGAATGCCCGGGCAGGACTCCTGCCCCTTGTACGCATACGCTTCCCAGGCAGTTTCCGCCTGCTCATCAATCTTTTGAAGAATCTCCCTGCCGCCTTCCAGGACCGTTAAGTCGTCTCCAATCATAGATTCCTTCCAGCGCCTGCGGATTGCCGCAAAATCAGAAGCGTCCGCGGCAGGCAGCTGATCCGGGTCTTCATAGAGAACGGTAACAAGCCATGTCGCAGTCGTCCCGCTTTCATCTGCAGCTACGACGCTTACGGTTCCCTTTTCCCGCGCGGTTATGATCCCATATCCATCTGCGGTTCCTTTTATCGATGCGATATGGCTGCCGTCGGTGTCACCGGCTTTTCTGGTTCCATCCGTTTCTCCGTCCTTTAATTCCCGCTTGATTTTACTGCTCCCCGCATTGCGGACGAAGCTCCCGTCAGGCTTTGGTATCTTCACTTCCCACCGAATCGGGCCGTGTAAGGAATCCGGCGCCTGAATCCGGCCATCCTGTCCCCGTACAAGAGTAATCTCGTCCCCGGTCAGAGCGTCCGGAACTTTTCCCTCAATCGCCACAGTAACCGGAGCGCTTCCCATGGCGGCCGTATCAAACGTAAGGGCTACGCTCTCCCCCATGACTGCTTCCTGCAGTGCTTTCGGGTTTGAAACCGACAGAACCTGTTTGCCTGCCGCTTCAAGAACGAGTTTTACAGTTCCCACGGTCTGAGACGGAATCTTGGCCACAGTAAGCTCGATATTTCCTGTAGAGGGATCTTTTTTCAATTCCAGAGCCCCCGGTGAATCCATGGTAACGGGAACCACCTGATTATCCAGCCGGAGAGTTCCCGGTTCCCACTTGGTGACAGCCAGTACCCCTTCTCCCACATCGGCTACTGCCTGGACTGCAGTCGTATTTACAAGGAGTCTGGCATCTGTCTGGTACAGGCTGGTATTGGAATAATCATCCGTAGTCTTTCCGGCCACCATCGCGTACTGGTACGTCTCCTGCGGCGCCAGAAACAGCTCGGCAAGCTGAGCCGTATCTGTTCCTTTCGTATTCAGCCTGTAATAAACCGATTCTTTCGTAAGATAAGATCCGCTTTCTCCGTCGCCGAATATGTAGGACCAGTCCAGGTCCTTAGCCCCTCCGTTTCCTGAGGCGGCGCTGAGCCAGTTTCTCTGGGTATGAACCCCCTGGGTCGCCGTATTGACCAGCGGCGCCCACACTCCGCCTTCCCCGCTGGCATTGCGCACATTCCTGAATCCGTTGCTTGGATTTGTCAGCGCCAGCTTTGTCTTTCCGGTAACCGGGATGGTATCCACAACGGTCACGAGTCTCCTGTTTTCTGAATCGTGCGCCTTTACCCCGGCTCCGGCACAGATGATCTCATCCTCAAACAGGAACCAGGATTTTACACCTTCCGCCTCATTGCCCAGCCGGATTCCCATTGCCGCACCGGTACTTAACCCTGCGCTCAGCACGGTCTCCGGTGTAATCTGCAGTTTCTCAAATCCGCTGCTGCCATCCCACAACATCGTTGTACCAGGAATCAGCGCTTCATCCATGGTGTTCCACGCCTGATCCGGGCTGCTGCCCTGAAACAGCGCAAGGCTTCCGCCGCCTGACGCCGGATCAAATACCGCCGCATACCGCCCCGTGTTGATCTTTGACCCCTGATCTCCCACAGGCAGTGTCACTCCTGCGGCCGGCGTTGTAACTGCCATCTGAAATGCCAGACACATGCTGAACGTCCGCTTCCATCTGTTTTTACTTTTTTGTTTCACACAAGCCCCTCCTTTATTTATCAGATAAGAAAATTATAGAAAGATCCTGTGCAAAACGAAATGTAACATTTTTATGTTTCTTATAACTTTTATGGATTACCCCTCTGAAATTCTATTATTATCTTCATATTTTTATATTATTTACTGAAAATACATATTTATATGGTAACTTATAATAGTATTCCTTGTGTTATCGAATTATTCCTATTTTTATTAGTCAATTAGTATGACCCGCTTATCCAGAATGCCGTAAGCCACCTCATCCTGTACCTCGATGCCGGCCCTTCCATTCGTTAAATCAGTTAATTCCTTAAGAAGCCGTTCTTTTCCCTCTTCCGGTATCAGCACGGTGAGAACCACCTGGTCTGAATACTGGCTGTCCAGGATGGTAATATTTCTCTGCCCCAGCAGATACTGGATCTTTCCGACTCCGTTATAATCCGTAGTCACCGCAGTCCGTACCGCAGGCATCACGGCCAGCACCGTACTGCTCTTAATCCCGGCCTGGACGGCGCCGGAATAAGCCCGGACCAGTCCTCCTGTGCCAAGCAGGGTCCCTCCGAAATAGCGTGTGACGATGGCACAGGCGTTACAGATGCCTTCTCCTTCCAGCACATCCAGCATGGGACGGCCCGCTGTCTGGGATGGCTCGCCGTCATCACTGCACCGTTTCTGCTCCCCGTTTTCCCCAATGATCCAGGCATAGCAGTTATGGCGCGCATCCCAGTATTTCTTTCTCGTCTCTTCCAGAAATAAAAGAGCCTCCTCCTCCGATTGAACCGGCCGCAGGGAGGCGATGAATCTGGACTTCTTCTCTGTGATCTCGGCGGTCCCGCCCTGGTATAATATCTTGTAAGGCTTTCTCATATGGTTCCTCGTTTCCTTTGCTGTTTCGCATGTTTATTAAGCATAATTATAGAAAAAATCCTTCACTTAATCAAGCATGTTTTCTCTGCTCTTTTTTCTCTTCCACGTATAATCTTTGCAATTTCTTCCAAAACTGGTAAGTGTTGAATTGATTTTCATTCTCTGGTACACTATGAACACTTAATGAGGTCTTTCACGAATTTAGTGTTTGTGGTATAATGATTCGGTAAAGGAGGTTTCCTATGAACTATGGCAAACATGAGACGGAAAAAAAGATCAAATCCGTCAATTCAAAAGCGAAGAAATACACCAGCCGGGTTTTTCTTGCCTTTTTAAAGAGTCTGTTCGTGCTGTGCCTGTTCTGCCTGGTAGTTGCCGGGAGTATCGGATTTGGCATGGTTAAAGGAATCATAGACAATGCTCCTGACGTCGATATCGCAACCATTGTTCCAAACGAATACGCCACTACGGTGTATGACAGTGCCGGCAATGTGACCGAGACTCTCGTCACCGCCGGTTCCAACCGTGAGGAGGCAAGCTACGACGAACTGCCGGGGAACTTAATCAATGCGTTCGTGGCCTACGAAGACGCAAGATTCTGGGAGCACAACGGTATCGATCTGCGCTCCATCATGCGTGCGGTAAAAGGCGTACTGACAGGCGACTCTTCTGCCGGCGGCGGAAGCACCATCACCCAGCAGCTAATTAAAAACAGCGTTTTTGGCGGAGGTATGGAAAAAAGCTTCGGGGAGCGGCTGGAACGAAAGATGCAGGAATGGTATCTGGCCGTCAAACTGGACAGTGCCATGTCAAAAGAGCAGATCATAACAAACTACTTAAACACAATCAACCTGGGAAAGAACTCCCTGGGCGTCAAGGTAGCGGCGAGACGATATTTTAATAAAGAGGTCTCCGACTTAACGCTGTCAGAATGCGCCGTACTTGCAGGCATCACCCAGAACCCGTCAAAGTTCAATCCGGTAACCGGACAGAAGGCCAACTCTGACAAGCAGAAGGTCATCCTGCAGTACATGGTCGATCAGGGGTACATCTCCAAGGACGAACAGGAGGAAGCGCTGGCGGACGACGTATATTCCAGAATTCAGGACGTGGAGATCGTCACCAAGGAGACTTCCACCCCTTACAGCTATTTTACGGACGAGCTGGTAGAACAGGTACAGGATGCCATGAAGGAAAAGCTTGGCTACACCAATACCCAGGCTCACAACATGCTGTACTCCGGCGGACTCTCTATCTACACGACGCAGGATCCCACGATCCAGTCCATCGTAGACGAGGAGATCAACAATCCCGACAACTATTCGGCGGCCCGCTATTCCATCGAATACAGGCTCTCCGTCACCGGGGCAGACGGTTCTACCACCCACTACTCCGAAGAGAATTTAAAACGCTACCACCGAGACAACGGGGACAGCAGCTATGACGGTCTGTACGACAGTGAGGAAGAGATACAGGCCGACATCGAAAACTATAAGAACAGTCTTCTAAAGGAAGGCGATACCATCATCGGTGAATCCCTTCACAAGACGCTGCAGCCACAGGCCTCCTTCGTCATCATGGATCAGAAGACGGGACAGGTAAAGGCCATCGCCGGAGGGCGCGGAGAAAAGACCGCGAGTCTCACTCTAAACCGTGCCAGCAACACCCTGCGCCAGCCGGGTTCCACCTTCAAGGTGCTGACTGCGTTTGCTCCAGCCATGGATACGTGCGGAGCGACGCTTGGAACCGTCTATTACGACTCGGTTTACACGGTTGGCAAGAAGACCTTCTCCAACTGGTACAGCTCCGGCTACCAGGGTTATTCCAGTATCCGTGACGGTATTATCTATTCCATGAACATCGTTGCGGTCCGCTGTCTGATGGAGACCGTCACACCGCAGCTCGGTGTGGAATACGCGAAGAACTTCGGCATCACATCTCTGACCGATACAGACTACAACGCGGCTCTGGCCCTGGGCGGAATCACCGACGGTGTGTCCAATTTGGAGATGACGGCGGCCTACGCCACCATCGCCAACGGCGGCGTCTATACGAAGCCGGTCTTCTTTACAAAGATCATTGATCACAACGGCAAGGTGCTGATCGACAATACGCCGGAGACCCACCGCGTGCTCAAAGATTCCACGGCGTTCTTATTGACGGATGCCATGGCCGATTCCATGGAAAGCAACCGGAAGTTTGCACGTCCGGGCGCCGGTCCCAGCTCCACCAGCTCGTCGGCCAATATTCCCGGCATGTCCAATGCCGGCAAGAGCGGAACGACGACATCCAACAACGATATCTGGTTCGTCGGATACACTCCGTACTATACCGCAGGCATCTGGGGCGGCTGTGACAACAATCAGAAGCTGACCAAGAAAAACGGCGGAACCTCCTTCCACAAGGCTATCTGGAAAAAGATTATGACCCGTGTGCACGAGGGCATGTCCGATCCGGGCTTTACCGTGCCGGACAGTGTGGAGACCGCGCAGATCTGCCGGAAGTCCGGCAAACTCCCCGTCGCCGGTGTCTGCACCAACGACCCGAGAGGCAACGCCGTATATACGGAATATTTCGCCAAAGGAACCGTCCCCACGGATGTGTGCAACAACCACGTACGCGCCACGGTATGTGCGGAATCCCATTGTCTGCCAACCCCATTCTGTCCGGAACGGACGACCGCCGTATTCATGGCGCTACCGGCCGGCGAAGAAGGGACCACGGACGATTCCGTATTTGCAATGCCGGGCTACTGCCCGATCCACACCGAGGCGTCCGTCATTATACCGCCTTCGGATGATACCGGAATGCCTGAGACAGTGGCTCCGGGAACACTGCCCTACGGCCCCGGCTATGTGTCGCCTAACACGCAGACCAGTCCGGCACCGACAGCCGGATCTCCGGTTCAGATGAGCCCGGGAGGACAGTAATCCGTTTTATCCCATAAAAAAGCACTGGAGACGATCAGTCCGGATACCGGCTGTTCTCCAGTGTTTTCTTTTTTTCTGTTGTGAATGTCCGAGACAAAATGGTATGTTTATCCGAACAAAAACAATCCTATTTAAATAGGGTCTTGTGAACACGAATCTTATCATGAAGAACAATAGTATTCAGTCTTTCTTCCATATTTAGTAACAGAAAAGGCTTAGTTAATACGGCCAATCTGTCAATAAGCAAATTCCATCATGTGGTTTAGAAGCCCAGAATTCGTTTTTGGGCTTTTCTTCTTTTCCCTTCTTATAAACTTTCGCCGTTTTGGGAATTGGCTCTATATCAGTGAATTTTTCTATTATAGTGTTCCGCTTGATTATGTAGTTTCCATTCTTGTATTCTGCTTCATAACCAAGGTTACGATCTGTTATTCTCATTTTTTTTCTTTCCATTTTTTTATTTCTAGCATAATATTGGTATCAAATGAATCAGAGAGGACAATACATATGTTAAGAATAATGATTATTGGTCTTGTATTAAGTTTACTCGTAGTTTGCTTTGGTTTCTTTAGATTAGCTAAGGCTATGAAAAATGAAGATGCTGACCTCAAAGCAAGGACAGTGCCCATTATAACTATTTCCCGGGCCTGTGCTATCGTTTGTTTCCTTGGTATTGTAATTCTATCAATCATAAAGCTGTTCCTATAATACAGCCCTTGAAAAAAGGCAAACTATAATAATGTAGACAATCCGGACACTTGAACCAGTAGAGGTGCCACTCTGCTGGTTTTTTTAATTCTATTCATTTAAAACGTTTCTTATTTACTCTGCATCCAGTTATATTTACATTTTCGATTGCTTCTACCCTTATCTGGTTTTGAACTGAATATGGCCATTCAGGTGCGTTTGGTGCCTATTATTATAGAGGTTACTGTAATACTTGTATCTGTTTTCTTAAACAAAAAACACCTCCTACTCTATTTCATTTGTCTTTTTGACAACTGAATAAAATAGAAGATGTTTTTCACTGTAATATTATTGGTGATTTATAATATTCTCGTACTTTTTTAATTAACTCTGTATTATAACAGCCCGTAGTTTTTGCTATTTCCTTAATTAACTCATCATCAAAAGTCCCTCTCTCAACATATTTTTTTCGCTGAGACCATGATGGGTGGCTACCAAGTTTTCTGTTTTTTTCATTTTTGTTTAATTTTGAACTGTTTATAATAGATTCGTTAATTTCCGATTTATAATTTATTGAATCCAACAGTTTTTGTTTGCATCCATTTACCATTTTTTCTGCCGCACCAAAATCTGCATGAACTTCATTTACCCAACTGATAAATATCCTATCAGGTCCTTCTTTTGATAACATAGAAAAATCTCCATCTTTATGGGTTAATTCATGCCCTATTGTGATCAAAAAAGCATTTCGTGTTTCTGAACTGTCAAATAATATTAATTGAACTGCCCATCTGGGACTGATAGTAATGATTTTTGGAATGATGGAACCTGCATTTAGTATTCCATTTAATGCACTTTGAAAACACGAAAATACTATAATATATCCGTTGGAATTTATTGATTTTCTATAATTGTTAAGTCTTTTCCCAATACCCTTTGGTTTATCCATTTTCCATTGTATCGCTTTATAATACACATAAATTCTTACTGGAATACTTATCATTTTCCCTAATCCTTTTTTATTTAGAGAATAACATAAGTAAATAATGATTGCAATTCACATTATAATAATAAATAAAATATTAAGCTTATTATTGAGGTTGCTATAAACAAAATTATATTTCTCCATGGAAATTCAGAAGGTGCTTCTGCTTCCAGAATTCCGTAATACCAACCTAATTCAAGAAATATACAAATAAGTGCATAAACCAATGGGACAACAGATATCCAAAATAAAATTTTAATCAACATAATCATTACCTTTTTATTTTTAGTATGAGAGATTCCTTACTCTTCTATTTTATTCAGTTGTCAATGTACAAACCTAACATAAGTTTTAATAGTTAAAATAGGATGTCTTCGATATAATCCATTTCCAAGCCTAACTGTTCCATCATGATTTTTTCAGTTTCATCTGCATCATAATTACATTCTACCAACATATCTTTCACTTCTTCCAAACGTGCTTTTGCTTCCTTTTCTGTATTTCCATCACGTTTCATTAAGATTTCTATGATTCGCTTCATCCTTTTTTCCTCGCTTTTTATTTCGGCGTTTTCTAACAGTTCGCTAAGAAATTGTTTTTTACAGGCCTCACATAACTTTAAACAACATACATTTTGCCCGTTTTTCCTTACAATACGAATCCTTTCCACCTTACGATTATCTTTACTGATACAGACATCACATATTCCATCAGAATCTAATTCAAATGTTAACATCATAGGTAATCGGATCCTTTCTACATCATTCATTTAATATCAATTTTTTGTTAGACATTTTTATTTTTATACTTAACTCGTTATTTTGTTGTACTTTCATCTACTAGCAGTAGTTCTTTATGATTGTGTTTCATAGTACTGCCATCATCCAATCGGCAGATGATATTAACAAACTCATTTGTTGTAAACAAACGATGAGAATCTTCTATAGATTCAACGGTCATTATATATCCATGCATCTTCTGTTTTACCTTATTACCTGTTTTCAATTTTCTTGCTTGTTTCAGTGTCATAGATTAGTATCCTCGTTTCCATCTTATCTTCCTTATTAATAAGCTTCGTCATTTGTCCTTGTAGCCTTCCTTACCTTTATCGGGTTTTGAATGGTATATGGCCCTTCTGGTGCGTTTGGTGGCCTATTGTAGAAGTTACTATTGTGTATTGGTATCTGTTTTCTTAAACAAAAAACACCTCCTACCCTACTCATTTGTCTTTTTGACAACTGAATAAAATAGAAGATGTTTTTCACTGTAATATT